>ENA-UONV01000313-UONV01000313.1-human-gut-metagenome-genome-assembly--contig:-CS4-NODE-313-length-63209-cov-9.093280_pt1 | contig 63209 bp, 64 predicted proteins | sample MGYA00242461_ERZ724008 | MGnify/ENA metagenome assembly ERZ724008 | reverse complement strand
TAATATGCCCTATTTTCTATATGTGATAATCATTTTCTTAGATATCCTCTTTCCAATCAGAAATATCAGCCATCCCAGAAATTTCTTATATGCTGGGATTGGAATATTTGGAGCATAACGCTTTCCCAAATAAGCTCGCCAAAAGGGATTGTCTGCCGTAGGATAATCCATCTCGCTTGGGCTACTTACATATATTGCCTGAAAAAGATTAAACGGAATCAGAACACCCACAGATGGTGCGTGCAGTTTTTGGGATTTAACATCATGATAAAATTTATGTGTCACTTTCTCAGCTTTGGTTACATCTTTTTCTGTAGGATTATATGCATTCCAGCTTAAAGCTACTATAGGGAGTTGGTAGCATTTATTAAAGCCCCAGCCGGGAAGTGTATTTGCTAACGACTGTGTCGTACTATCTGCTGAAACACCTCCTGTGGTGGAGATAATCAACGCTTTCTTGGTGAAAAATCTCGGACGATGAATCATAAATGCAAGATGGTCTGTGAAATTCTTCATCAATGCTGTAGGTTGTCCCTGAAAACTTGAAACCGAAATGATGACCGCATCATTTTCTTCAATAAGGTCAATGATTGGCTGTATTATTTGGTTATGCGGACAATGTTTATGACCAACTCTGAAGCAATTGCTACATCCCATACAAAAGGGTAAATTCAAATCAGACAAATGTACCTCTGTGAAATTAATAGTATTGTCATATGTCAACAATATGTCCATAACTTTTTGTGTCAATTTCCATGTATTACCCTTACGTGGGCTTCCATCTATTATTAATATCCTCATCACTTTACCCTCCGGTTAATTATTTATCCAAAATTCTAAATCTGTTTCCGACAATCTACGATTTAGAGTTATTTTATTCTTTATCAAAATCGTGCTACAACAGATTTGATTAAGATTGATACTGCTAAAACTAGCAATGCTACTGTTGGATTTGAGATATACGGTAAGTTCCATTTAAACAACTGCGTAATAAAGGAAAGCAATGCAGCAGTTCCGAAAATATATCCAATTAAACTTTGCAAGCTGATTGGGTCTGATGATATGAATTTTCCAACGCTCACAGTGCATAACAACATTCCAACAATCCCCATAATGATAACAGCAACCCTCGGACCTTTCATGCCCAAAACTTTAACTCCAGATAATCCGAAGGTAGTAATACTTACTGTAATCACAATTTCCAAAATGAGTACAGATACATTCTTCATAAACTATTCCTCCACTATACTATCAGGTAAAAGTAAATTTAACTCTGTATTAATAAGTCTTTCCGCTTCATTTTCCAGATTAATATTTATCCCGGAATAAAGCATGAACGCATCAGAACGGTAAAAAATCAGTTGTAGAAACGATATCAACTGATAGGCAATAAGGCGACACTGTTCTTCGCTCTTTTCTGAACCAAAGTGTTCTCTAATTTCCGGAAGTATAAGCTGCGGCTGACTAATATCAGCTTCAAGCAAAAGATGTGGTATATATAATTTGGTGTAACGTTTATATCTGATTACAATCTGGGATATGTATATGAGGAAATTCTTAAGTCTTTCTTTCGGTGCTTCAGCCGGATTTCTCAAAGCTTGAAGCTTATCAATAGGAATGGTAAAAATTGCAGATAATGCCTGTGAAGTAAGTTCATCCTTTGAACCGAAATAGTAATTTATCATAGCAAGATTAACACCTGCCCGTGATGCAATCTGACGCGATGTTACTTTTTCTGGGTGTTCGGTCTCTTTAAATAATTCTATGGTCGCTTCCAGTAAAGCATCCTTTTGATTATTGCTTATCAATTTAGTATCCTCTCATTCTCAAACAACATTTAAACATGTTTAATATATAGCATAATTGGTATCGTGTCAAGTCATTAAAATAAGAAAGATAGCGTAAATTCACGCCCCTTGATTTTCCCCCGGAATAATGATACACTTTTAGTGCTTTGAATGGCAGCGATTTGCCGCTCCATACAAGGCAGAAAGCAGAGGAAAATAAAATGTACTATTTATACCCGGATTACTATAAAAAATTTCACTGTATCGCAGACAAATGTATCGATACTTGTTGTGCGGAATGGCAGATCGTCATTGACGATGAGTCGCTGGAAAAATACAGAAACTACAAAGGGGATTACCAGCAGACACTCTGTCAAAATATCGATTGGGAAGAAGGCGTGTTTGGCCACAATAAACGTGGAAAATGCGCATTTCTGCGTGACGATGATCTGTGCGATATGTACATCCATATGGGCGAAGATAGTTTGTGTACTACCTGCCGGGAATATCCGCGGCACACCGAAGAATTTGAAAATCTGCGGGAAATCACACTGTCTCTTTCCTGCCCGGAAGTTGCAAAAATTGTGATGAATACGACAGAACCCATTACCTTTATCTCCAAGGAAGATGAGGCAGATGAGTGTTATGAAGAATTTGATTATTTTCTATTTTCTGAGCTTGAAGACGTTCGCGAGGAAATGATCCGAATTATACAGGACCGCAATGTAAATATCCGAGATAGAATTGACAAAATATTACAGATTGGTGTTTCTGTGCAGCGACATTATGATGCCGGTTCACTTATTTCATGGAACGAATTCGAGGAATCCGATCGTGTTTGTGTAGAAAATGAATATGAATTATTTGAACGGTTATTTCTGTTTTTATTTGAAGAGTTTGAAATCTTGTACCCGCAGTGGGCAGAAGTTTTGGTGGAATCTCGCCTGTTTTTATTTGGCGAAGGCAAAAAGGTTTTTGAGCAAAATAAAGAGGAGTTCGAAACCTGGTGGAACACAAGTAATCTGACTCCTCTTGATATTGTTTTGGAACAACTTGTCGTCTATTTTATTTCCGTCTATCTGCTCGGCGCCGTATACGATGAAAATATACTCGGCAAAGTGGATGCCTGCATCGGCCACACCATTGAGATTTACCTGCTTCTCTTGGGGCGGTGGCTGAAACACGGCGAATTGGCAATGGACGATGTAATTGAAGTCGTTTACCGCTATTCGCGGGAAATCGAGCATTCCGATGAAAATTTGGAACGCGCGGAAATGTTAAACTGGTTCGCGCGGTAGTTTTTTCACTATTACTTCACTATTTTTTCACTATTTGCATCCATTACGCCTGATTCATGACTTCGTCCATAACCTCTATGGATTCTTTGATCATATTGTCGCAGTGCGTCTTTTTCTCGCCGCCTTTTTCTGCATTGGCGCGCAAAAGGTCCGCGCAGTCCGTCATTCCGTCGTGGTTTTCTGCCATTTTCCGGCGGTATGCCTGAAACGCCTGTGGCGAATCATATCCTTTGGCTCCAAGCACCATAAGTGCCGCCGTGATTGCTCCGCACGTACCTCCGCAGCGCATTCCGGATCCGAAATTGCTTCCGACCGCGGCCGCCAGATCTTCGCTCATCCCCATTTCTTCCGCATACACGCGGAGAATCGTCTGCGCACAGTTGTTGCACATTGGCGTCGCATTTCTAAGTTTCATTGCTTCTTCTATATGTTTATTCATCGTCTTCTCCTTCTCCATTCGTGCTTAAAATTTCTTTTTCTGCAGTTGTCCGATCACAGGAATCAGCATTTTTTGAGGAACGAAACGTGCCATCGTTGTCGCTGCGCGAATGGTAAATTTTGGCACAATGATCATTTTCCGTTTTCTCATCTGCTCGAGCGCATAAGACACACAATACTGAGGTGCAATGCCGGGCAGCGCAAATTTTACTTTTGCCACATCATTAAACTCGGTGTCGACCGGTCCCGGGCACAAGGCTCCGACATAAATGCGGCTCCGCTTGCTGCGCTGTTCTGCTGCGACGGCGCGCGTCAGACTGACCATGTAAGCCTTTGTCGCATAATACGTCGCCATAAACGGCCCCGCCGGAAGAAGTCCTGCGGAAGATGCCACATTTAAAATATATCCGTGGTTTCCCTGCTTTTCCATTTTCTTAAGCATGAGTTTCATCAAAAGATGCATCGCTTTGACATTGACATCGATCATCTGAAGTTCGGTCGCCGCATCAGTATTGGTAAAATCGCCGCAAGCACCAAATCCCGCATTGTTGATAAATAATTTAATCGGAAATTCTTTCGTTTCCTTCATTACACGCACACATTCTTCCGGCCGGGAAAGATCCGCTGTGATGATTTCTGTTTGGCATCTGTATTTTACCAGTTCTTGCGCCAATTTTTCCAGACGTTTTCTTCTGCGCGCCACAAGAATCAGCGAATATCCTTTTCTTGCCAATTGTCTGGCAAATTCGCGCCCGATTCCGGAACTTGCTCCCGTTATCATTGCATATTTCATACGCTGTCGCCCCCTTGTCTCTTAAAAAATAACAACCAAAAGCATCTTGAACTGCTCGAGTCCGTAAACCGCATGTGGATGTTTGGCCGGCATTACGATGGATTCACCCTCATGAAGAATGTACTCCACACCGTCAATCGTGATACGTCCGACACCATCGAGGCAGGTGACAAAGGCATCTCCGCCGGATTCGTGTGTGCTGATTTCTTCGCCTTTATCAAAAGAAAACAACGTAACACTGACATGGTCATTTTGTGCCATTGTCTTCGAAACAACTTGTCCTTCCTGGTAAGCTACCTGTTCTTTTAACGTTACTACTTCTGCCTTATTAAAGTTTTTAATTCCTGTCATAAGATTACCTCCCGGATTTATTTTTTCTTTTTATTGTACACAATCTGGGCTGAAAAATCCACCTACAGAACGTATATGAATAGTTACTTTATTTCTTTCTTCGCCAGCTTTTTCCAGCAAATGCAAAAACCTGTGCCATCCCAAGCACAGCTGCCACATAAATCATCGGGATATAATTTACAATATAACGTGCATTTGTCTCCCACATCATGAGAAATAGAAGCAATCCAAATACTGCCAGTTCCGGAATCAAATATTCCATTTGGAACACATCCTCCCCCTGTTTAAGATCAAGGATCAGACGAATAACACTTATGATTCCGCCCACGATCATCAGAACCCAAAATCCGAAATAAATACCTGTGCAGAACTTTTTATATCCTTCATATTTACTGCCATCCGACAACACATAATCATCCAGAAAACACGTTCGAACCAAGCCATGATAAAAAAAAGCATTGTGTTCATACGTTCCATCCGAAAAGCATTTTTCCGCCTTAGCCAAGGCAAGTTTATAAACACCTGAAGGTCCCATCGTCTCTAAACGTTCTTTAATCTTCGCTTTGAGAGCCTCATCCCTTTGCTCCAAATCCGTAAAACTTCTTGTAAATTCATAATCTGCTCCATTGTAACCGCCATCGCCCTGCATCGACATCATTACCCAGTGAAGCAGTGGTGTATTACGTTCTTCTGCAATCTCTTTCTCCAGATGAGATCCATAAACTTCCGCATTATAAATTGCATTACAAATTCCAAATACTGCCAGTGAGCATCCGACAATCAGCAGTGCCTTTTTCCATTCTGCGCGTAACAAAACTTCAATAACAATCGCAATTACTATGATCAGTACCGTATATTTAATCTCACAACCAATCCACGCTGCAAGCGCCATAACACCTCCGTATAATATCCGCTTTTTCCACGTAGTTTCCTCTCTCAGGCGCAGATACAGATAAAGCACAAGCATTGGATAAACCATCGAAAATACATCCGTATAAAAAACAGATGCTCCAAGATAAGAAGGGATACTTACTGCAAAGATAAACAGTATAAAGAATCCCTTTTTAACACTTGTTGTAATGCGTTTACAGTTGAAGAACGCCAACAGCATCATACATACATTTAAAAATTGAAAATAATGCAATCATAAATCCTTTTGTTATTTTCTGTTTTGTTTTTTCCATAATACAATCTCCCTCGTATTGATTTTTAATTCTCGTGAATAGAAAATTTTTATGTTATACATTTTTCTTTTTCCATTTTACCACGATTTTTGCCCTCTCACAATAGTAGTTTATTTTTATTGCTTTTCCACTGCGATAACACTATAATAAAATTAACGTAACTATTTCAGAAAGAGGGAATCCTTATGAACACCTATAAAAAATACTATCGTTTCTATTTTACTTTTGTGCTTTTTTTCGCGGTATTTTCTTTTGTCGGAATACCATCCTGCACATATGCCAAGGCATTAAAAAATGCGACATTTGCCTATCTCGATGTCGCTCAGGGAAACGCCGAATTGATTAAAATAGGAAATCAGGCGGTTTTGATTGATACCGGAAAGCACAGTGAATATGGCACTTTACAATCCCAATTGAAAACACTTGGCGTGAAAACCATTTCCACGCTCGTCGTAACACATCCCGATGCTGACCATATGGAAAGTGCGGATGACGTAATCGCCGATTATCATGTAAAGAAAATCATTCTGCCGCAGATTGCTTCTACGACACAATGTTACAAGCGAATGATATCTGCCATTTCAAAACATAAGGTAAAAAGGATCCATCCGCGGACCGGCTCCACCCTGAAACTGGCCCCTTCGTGCAAAGGCACCGTTCTTTCTGCCGATGCGAGCAGTTCGGATACCAACGAAGCCAGTATCGTTATGCGCGTCACTTACGGCAGCCGCTCATTTCTCTATATGGGCGATGCGACTGCCCATGTCGAAAATGCGATCCTTGCTTCCGGAAAAGCGGTTGCTTCAGACATTTATCTGCTTTCTCACCACGGCTCCGACACCGCTAATGGCGTTCTTTTCGTAAAAAAGGCATTGGCTTCCAAATACAAGACCGCCATTATTTCGGTGGGAAAAAATAACAGCTACGGCCACCCCGTCGCCAATGTTGTCCGCCGTGCGGAAACGTACGCCAAAGCCTTGTACCGAACCGATCAAAAAGGGTGCATCATCGCTACGACAAATGGAGAAAATTTACAAATCAAATTTAAAAAAATGACGCATTCCGGAAGTTTCTACAACCGCTCCTCGTATCGTTCTTCCGGAGCCACAAAATCCTCTGCCGCAAAATCTTCGTCGGTTAAGGATGTAAGCGAGGTTGTTTATATTACAAAAACCGGTACAAAATACCATACAAAAAACTGCCGCTACTTGCGTAGCAGCAGTATTAAAACGACATTAAGCAAGGCCAAAAGCAAAGGGCTGACTCCTTGCTCGGTCTGTAAACCTTAATTGTAACTATTCAGGCTCCCCTCCCACACATTCGCATTTCGAACACTTCGTGTTCTTTTCTCGCCTTTGGCAAGGCTAAAAATGCTCATATGGGGAGGGGAGCCCTATTAGGATCTAAATGTATGGAAATCAAAGTCTCTTACGTGCAAGCACGACGATTTATTGATTTCCATACATTAATCCTGAATAGTTACCCTTAATTAATAAAACTTCACAATATCTTCCGGTGTCTTACGCTTTGGTTTGTTTGGAGACTCTGCGCCATATCCTACTGCGATTACAGCGACAATGGTCTCTGTCTCCGGCACACCAAGGATCTCACGAATCTTGTCACTGTCACGAAGTCCCATGATAAGGGTATCCAAACCAAGTTCTTTTGCTTTCAGGATGAAGTTTTCATTATGAAGTCCAAGGTCATAATAGCCCCAGCCATTTCCACATTCGTTGTCCGGATTTCCCTCGCGGTCAAATCCTGCGCGATTCGATACAAATGTCGTCACGACAAGTGCGGCTCCGTCTACTTTTTTATCGTTTCCGTGAAGCAGGCATTTCTGTGCGAAATCTCTGCTCTTGTCCGCATCGAGGATACAATAATATCTCGCCGTCTGTGAGTTTTTCCACGATGGCGCCTGAATCGCCGCCTCAACGATCTCATTTATCTGCTCTTTTGTCACTTTTTTAGAATCATCGTAAGAACGTACGCTTCTTCTGTTTTCTAATACTGTCTGAAATTCTATGAATATGTAACCTCCGTTTCTGCTGTGTTAGTCATTTCTAACTGTATCATATCACATTTAGGGGAAAAGTCAACAGGGATTTTGCAGCCTTTGGTTTTAGAAAAATAAGCCCCTGCTTTTCTATAAAGCAAAGGTGTAAAAACATATTATTAAACTTATGGTCTGACAAGCGACGAAACTTGCTATCGAACGTTATAAATCGATATTTTTAGGAGAAGAATAAGTCGCAATTGCATAACTGTCTGAGATATTTATAAATCATTTCAGCAAACAAAAACCTCAGATTACATGCTTGCATGATAATCGAGGTTTTGTTTGCGTGCACTGCGAAGCAGTGTGATTTATAAATATCGAGTTTTATGCAATAAGACTGTTCTATTCTTCGATAAAAATGAAGATTTATCGTGAGATAGCTCTTGTTTCTGTCGATTGTCAGACCATAAGTTTACATCATTTAAACACGCAAACTTCGCAGATACCTTTTTTGTTCGTCCGTTATCCGGTAACTTTCGACTGCTTTTTGGATTGTTTTCCGATGAACCCAGTCTGAAAACCGGTGCTCTTCCACATAGGGAATAATCACATCCCACTGCTTGGCAAGTGCCGTCGCCATGTACCATGCGATCATCATATTGACGTAATATTCCTCGGAGGTTACGCCCGCGACAAGGTCTGCATACTCCGGTTTAAAATCCTCATCCAGATACAGACGCATCAGCATTCCGATCCCATAGCGGATCGTATACGTTTCTCCCGAATGGATCCATTGTTTGATGCGCGGCAGAAGTTCTTCTTTGTGCCCGGCAAAACATTTTGGCGCCGGGAGATCGCAAGTCGCCCAGTTGTCAATATAGGGAAGAAATTTCTCTATTTCTTTCAAACATTTATCGTATTCTTTGATACTTGTAATAAGCATCATATGCAGATTATTTTCCTCATAATATGTATGCGAAATATCTTGTAAAAAAGCGGCGGCTTCGTCTGTCTTTGCAAATTGTTTTGCGTATTTGCGAAGCACCGGAGTACGGATTCCGATGATATTTTTCTTCGCTATATCCGGGATCAGTTTACTGTGAAAATCACGGTATTTTTCATCTTGTAACTCGAACAATTCTGCCTGTATTTTTTCTCTATTATATGCCATTTCAAATCTCCTTCATTGCCTTCCGGAATTGGAAGAAAAACAGTATCGCCGTAAATGTCACCGCGATCGTATCTGCTACGGGTTCTGCCATATAAACCGCACTTGTTTTATCCTGCAAAACAGCCGGCATAATATAGATCAGCGGAATCAACAATACAAACTTTCGAACGACCGCAACCACAATAGAACTCAGGGCTTTACCCAATGAATTAAATGCCATCTGGCAGGAAATCTGTATTCCAAACAGGAACATTGCCGCGAGATAAATCCGCAGTGCTTTTTTGGTAAATGCAAGCAGCACCGCATCGGTGGTAAAGATTCCTGCAAACACCTGTGGAAATATCATAATAAACGCCCACAGTATAATGGAGTATACAAGGCTCGCTTTTAATAAGAGAAAAAATGCACCCTTTACCCGGTCCGGATTTTTGGCTCCGTAATTGTAACTCATGATTGGCTGCGCCCCCTGTCCAAGGCCCTGCAAAGGAAGCATCGCAAACTGCATAACACTGGTAAGAATTGTCATTGCGCCCACTGCCACGTCTCCCCCATATTTTAATAGGGAAGAATTAAAACAGACCGAAATCACGCTTTCACTTGCCTGCATGATAAACAGGGAGGCCCCCAATGCCAGACAAGGCAGAAATACTTTTGGCACCAGCCGCAGATTTTCTTTTTTAATACGAAGTGTGGTCCTTTTTCCAAAAAGAAAATGAAGCACCCAGATACACGAACACGCCTGCGAAAGGATCGTTGCAAGCGCCGCTCCGCGGACACCGAGACCACAAGCAAAAATAAATAGCGGATCCAGCACGATATTGATCACGGCTCCGATCAGAACAGAGTACATCCCAATTTTTGTAAATCCTTGTGCGGTAATAAACATATTCATTCCCAATGTCAATTGAACAAATATCGTACCGATGGCATAAATATTAAAATAGCTGACCGCATATTCAATTGTATTTTCGCTGGCTCCGAATGCAAGCAGAAATGTCTTCCCGCCGAGCAGCATAATCACTGTCAACACGATGGAAATAAGAATCTGCAGGGTAAAGCAATTGCCGATAATTTTTTCTGCCGATTGCGAATCGCCTTTTCCCAAAAGGATAGAAGCCCTCGGAGCGCCGCCATTTCCCACGAGCGCCGCAAAAGCCGACAAAATCATAATAAGCGGCATACATACGCCAACTCCCGTGAGCGCAAGCGCCCCCACTTCCGGAATATGACCGATATAAATCCGGTCCACGATATTATAAAGCATATTGATCATCTGCGCGATGACAGTAGGAATCGCAAGTCGAAATAGCAATTTGCCGATTGGTTCTTTTACTAAAAAATCTTTGTTTTGTTCCATTACAATTTTACCTTTCTTTCTTTGCTAAATGCATGGTATATTTTCCGCCCATTCTTTTTGGTATACGTTCGTGCCCGGAACCACAGGACATTTCCTTTTTTTGTATAGACAAGCCGCAATGTACATTTTCCTTTTTTCAACTTCTTTTTAGCCACTTTCAGTTTTGTATATTTTTTGCCTTTTCGCTTCACATACAATTCAAAATACGTCGCCTTTTTGTCTGTAACCGTTACGTAAACGAGATGATTTTTATCCCTCTTCTTTATTTTGATTTTCGGCTGGATTTCTTTGATCTTTTTTGTTGCCTGAAACGCCGCCGGTGTTTCGGAAGGTTTCGATGTCGTAAATGCCTCCGGTGTTTGGTAGGTTTCCGGCACAACGGACGGCTCCGGTGTTTGAGAGGTTTCCGGTGCAGCGGACGGCACCGGTGTGGCTGACGGCTCTAATGTAGGTTGCACGATATCCGGCTGCTTACAGGTCAATACGATTTTCTCATCTTCATCCGAACTTGGGTGAAAGGTAATGGAATACAGATAAAATACGTATTCGCGCCCCGCCTCTTCGGCTTCTTCCGGATATTTACAGGTTCCTATTGTAATATATTTTGAACCGGATAATGCGTCTTCTCCCTTAATCGCTGTCGTCTCTGTTCCATATTTTAAGTTTGCCCCTTCGCTCCCATCAAAAAAGAACGGATACATTTCTTCTGCCGTCATGGTGTAATCTGCGTTTAACAGCATTCCGTTTTCCATATTCGCCAGAAGGGTTTCGTCCGCAAAATCAACCATAAGCTGGGAACCCACTTTGGCTTTTATCGAAACCGAAGAATATTGGCTGAGATCCATGTCCTCCGGCAGTTCAAACGCCACCCTCTGGCACCGCTCCTGAAGCAATAATTTAAGGCAGGACACCCCCTCATCATCCACCGTCTGCAAGATGCCCGGCTGGTCTCCTTTTGCCCACAACTCTTCTAATTCATATACTTTATCCGGTTTTCCCTCTGCCGGATTCCACTCTTTCCAGGAAAGATTCGGGTATGTCTCCCGTATCTTTTTCCAAAAACTGCTATTTTCCGGAATATACATGGTTCCCGTCATTTGCGCAAAAAACTGTCTTTCTTTTTCTTCGGATTCAAACGTAAGTTTCTCGCCCTGCCAATAAATATCACACTGCGTAAAAGATCCGATTCCCACTGTCGTTATCTCTTTTGGCATAACAATCTGACTTAATCCGTCACACCCGGCAAACGCATTATTTTCGATTTTCTGCACCGTATTTGACAATTTTAATGTCGTCAAATTTTTACAGCCGCTAAATGCTCTCGTTTTGACCGACTGCACATTTGCCCCGATATTCACTTCCTTCAATGACGTGCATCCGCTAAAAGCCCGATCCCAGATCGTTACAAAACCATTTTTAATCGAAACTCTTTCCAAATTCTTACAGTTTAAAAATGCTTCCTGATCGATGACGGATGCCTGCTCGATTTCTATTTCTGTAAAAGCTTGACACTCCGAAAAAATCTCTTTGTTTATCCAATTCACAGACCCGATTTTTACCGTTTTTAGCTGCGGACAATCCGTAAAACTACCAAGTTCATTTACTTCTTGTAAGCTTACGGACTTCAGATTTGGCATATTATGTATGGAAACCGAAAAGTTTCCCGCCCCCAATACAATCTGTTTGATCTCTTCCGGTTTAGCAACCTCTGCAACCACACCATCGATCGGATATAAATCTACAACATAACAGCTGGGGGTCGTTTTGTTCATGCGATGCCCTTCCAATGTTCCATCGCTGCTAAATGTCCACAACAAATCCGTGCTTTCCTCATAATATGTTTTTTTCTCTGTCGTATCGCTTTCTGCTTTTACTTGTTTATTATTGGGATATAAAAATCCTGAAACCGTGGAAAATAGCATGGCGATCAGTAGTATTCCCACGATATTTCTTTTTTGCCGTAAATTCAAAATCATTATCTCCTCATGCATGTGTTATTTTTGAGTCGGTACTTTTATCGTACTAAACCATTCCCAAGTTGTCAATAACTTAACCCGATTTGTCCACACTTTCCTCTTCACAGAATTTTCAAAGATCATTTTAGGTTTATTTTATTTTCATCTACTATACTAAGAAAAAAGTTTAAGGAGGATACGCACATGAAGCATCTTTAGAAAAACCGGTTTTTTACCGAAGTAAATAGCAGAAAATATTTTGTACGGGAGGTTCCTTATGAAACTATTATTGGCAGAAGATGAACGAGAACTATCCGATGCGCTGACCGTCATTTTGACACACAGCAACTATCTGGTGGACGCGGTATATACCGGAACAGAAGCCCTAGACTACCTTCAAGTCGAACATTATGACGGCGTGATCCTCGATGTGATGATGCCCGGAATGGACGGTTTTGAAGTGTTAAAAGCGGTGCGCGCTGCCGGAAATACAGTGCCGGTTCTCATGCTTACTGCCAGAAGTGATGTGGACGACCGTGTAACCGGACTTGATCTTGGTGCGGACGATTATCTGACAAAGCCGTTTGCCACGAAAGAACTGCTTGCCAGAGTCCGCGCCATCACAAGGCGGGTTACCGATGCTTCCAGTTCGCAGCTCACACTCGGGAACGTCACATTGGACTGTGCTTCCTTCGAGCTGATGTGCGGCGGACAGACACTTCGCCTGAATCGCAAGGAATTTCAATTGTTACAGCTGTTTATGAGTTATCCAAACCAAACCTTTTCTGCCGAACATCTGATGCAGAAAATATGGGGTTACGAGAGTGACGCCGAGATCAATGTCGTATGGGTAAACATCTCAAATTTACGGAAAAAATTTGCTGCCCTTGGTGCGGACATTTATATACGTTCGCACCGCAATCAGGGCTACCAGATTGAGGTGAAGCGATGAAGAAAATACGAAGAAATTTTATCCTCATTGCCATGCTCTCTATGTTTTTGGTACTGTCGGTCATTATCGCCGCATTGAATTACATCAATTACCAGAAAATGGGGAAAAGTCTGGACGATGTCACTCACATTCTGGAAATAGGAAATGGCAGTTTTTATGAATCTCCGGATCCATCTGAAGAGGACCACGACCCTTCGAGCCATTCCTATCAGGAAGAAGATAATCCCAAGGCTCATAACAAAGTGCCGGAGCCACCGAAAAGCATATCGGAAGAAACCCCTTATCAAACCCGTTATTTCACGGTACGCTACGATGCTTCCGGTGCCATTTATGCCACTTCCGTCGGACACATTTCCGCTGTCAATGCCACGCAGGCACGAGCCTACGCTGCCGAAGTATACGACTCGGCACCGGGTACCGGTTTTATCGACATTTACCGCTATCGAACCGTAAAATCAGGCGACCGCGTTTTATGCATTTTTATTGATGCGGAAAAAGAGTTATCCACTTATCGTGGGTCACTTATTACCAGCATAGCAATTTCCGCAGCCGGCCTGTTTTCCGTATTTTTACTGCTATGCATATTTTCAAAACTCATTCTTCGCCCGGTCGAAGAGAGCTATCGGAAGCAAAAACAATTTCTTACCGATGCCGGGCATGAATTAAAAACACCTCTTACTATAATCGATGCAAATACCGAAGTTTTGGAGATGGAAATAGGATCTTCAAAATGGCTGGACAGCACGAGAAATCAAGTAATTCGACTCACTAATATGGTGAAACAATTCACCGCATTAGCAAAAATGGACGAAGCTCAGGGATTTTCGCAGAAGTCACGTTTTTCACTTTCGCATGCACTTCAGGAAACCGTCGATTTATTTATCCCTGTCGCCACCTCCACACACCGCACACTTCAGGTATCGTGTGCGGAAGATCTGTACTACGTCGGCAATGAAGAGCAGTTTCGTCAGCTCTTCTGTCTGCTTTTAGATAATGCGATCAAATATTCGATCCCTGATTCCATAATTACGCTCACACTAAGTAAACGTGGAAAACATCTTTGTTTTACCATTTTCAATGAATGTGACGGCATCGAAAAAGGTTCGCAGGACATTTTATTTGAACGCTTTTACCGAAGCGATTCTTCCCGAAACTCTTCCACCGGTGGTTCCGGCATTGGTCTTTCCATCGCACATTCCATCGTGGAAACCCACAAGGGAAGCATCCATGCAGAAAGCTCCGATGGAAAAAGTTTACAGATCAAAGTTCTTTTATAAGTTCTTTCAGTGTCGCCGCAGACTGTTCCAATTTTTCTCGTTCTTTATGATCGAGCGATATTGGAACGTGCGTCTCGACACCGTCAAATCCCACAATCGTAGGCATGCTAAGTGCTACATCTTCAATCCCATAAGCTCCCTGAAGCACCGTAGAAACAGGAAGAATTGACTTCTCATCGCGAATGATACATTCGCAGATCCGCTTAACGGACATTGCAATTCCATAGTACGTCGCCTGTTTTTTTTGTATAATATCATACGCACTGTTTTTTACCCTGCTGGCAATTTCTTCCATTGCCGCATCGTGATTATAAAATCCACGCATTTCACAAAAATCATGCACCGGAATCCCTGAAACATTGGTACTGCTCCACGCCACGATCTCACTGTCCCCATGCTCTCCAATAATAAACGAATGGACACTCCGGTTATCCACACTCAGGTGTCTGCCAAGTTCATACTTTAATCTCGCCGTATCCAGCACCGTTCCAGAACCGATCACCCGCTCTTTGGGAAGTCCGCTGAGCTTTGCTGCCACATACGTCAGAATATCAACCGGGTTAGATACGATCAATAAAATCCCCTGAAAATCAAGTGCCGCGATCTGCGGCATAATTTTTTCATAAATCGCCACATTTTTATGCACAAGATCAAGCCTTGTCTCCCCCGGCTTCTGGTTTGCGCCCGCCGTCACGATCACGATGGCGGCATCCGCGATATCTTTGTACTCTCCTGCGTAAATTTTCATCGGGCCGGCAAAAGGCATCCCATGTGCGATATCCTTTGCTTCGCCGTCGGCTTTATCGAAATTGGCATCAAGAAGCACCATTTCCGAAAACAGCTTACTCTGCATCAATGTAAACGCCGTAGCTGCGCCCACATATCCACATCCGATCACTGCCACTTTTCTCTGATTCATGCGATCATCTCCTTTGATTGGTCTTTTCCGGTAACTACATATTCATTCCTGAACCGTTACACTTACAACTAGATTGTACCATTTTGGCATTCTTTATTCCGTTGTTATAACCACATTTTACCAGAGATTCAACATATGCTGCATGAAAAGACTTATGAGTGTAATGCCAAGCCAGCAGCAGGCGCCCAAAAGAATCGGTTTTCCGCCTGTTTTGATCAATTTGACAAGGTTACTGTTGAGCCCAATAGCTGCCATCGCCATAACAATAAGAAATTTGGACAATTCTTTTACAGGAGCAAATACTCCCGCCGGCACACCTGCGTGAAGACATATCGTCGTGATCACTGCGGCAAGAAGAAAATACAGAATAAAAGTTGGAAAAACCCGTTTCAAACGAAATGTAGAAGTTTCGTTACTTCTTTTCCTTCCACGCAATAATGCCAGCCCAAATGTAATCGGAAGGATCGCAAGTGTCCGTGTAAGTTTTACCGTAACCGCTTTTTCCAGTGTCACTCCGCCAAGATGCCACATACTGTCCCACGTAGAAGCTGCTGCCGTTACAGAGGAAGTATCATTTACTGCCGTTCCGGCAAACACCCCAAAAGCCTCTCCATTCACCGTGCTCATGCCTATCGCACTTCCTAATATTGGAAAAATAATTGCCGCAAGCACATTAAAGAAAAAGATTACGGAAATTGCCTGTGCCACCTCCTCATCGTCTGCCTCAATTACCGGTGCCGTCGCTGCCACCGCTGAACCGCCACAAATGGAAGATCCTACTCCGATCAATGTCGAAATATTGGACTCAATGTGCATCACTTTATGTAAAATCCACGCCACGACCAGCGATGTACTGATTGTACAAATGATAATTGGCAATGACTGCTTTCCGGTCTGCAAAATCACTCCAAGGTTCATGCCAAATCCAAGAAGTACGACTGCCGTCTGCAAAATTGTCTTCGATGTCCATTTGATGCCGGCTTCCGCTCTTCCCTTTTCCTTCCAAAATAAAGTAAGAATCATTCCCAGAAGAATGGCGAAAATGGCACCGCCCACGATCGGAAATATTTTTCCAAGAAGCCAGGAAGGCACTGCGATTGCCAGACAAACTAAGATTCCGGCTCCTTTTTGTTTTATAAAGTTCATGGTTTTACCTCTTTTCTCATTTTGAATTAAGACATGCGCATGACTCATATTATAGCACTTGCTATTCATTTGATAAAATTATATAATATTATATAACAATAAATATTTTCTATGGATAAAGGAGAATATCTCATGCTGGATTTTCGAATCAATACTTTTTTGACGGTCTGTCAGACGATGAATTTTACCAAGGCTGCGGAAGAACTTCACATCACTCAGCCAACTGTATCGCAGCATATTCATTATTTGGAAGACTATTATGAAACCAGTTTATTTACTTACCAAAACCGTCAGTTGGCTCTGACAGGGGCAGGAAAAATTTTACAGGAACGGCTGCTTCGCATGAAAAATGATGAAACGACGATCCAAAAAGAACTTCACGAAAACAACGAGTGCATTAAAACGCTCTCCATCGGAGTCACAATGACAATCGGCGAATATGCGATTTCCGGTGCTCTCGCCGGCTATCTGAAAGCGAACCCTGACACAAATATTCACCTGCACTATGGCAATACCAAACAGCTTCTGCAACTTTTGGACAATGGCCAGATCAGTTTTGCCCTTGTCGAAGGGTATTATCCAAAAGAATTTTACGACCACAAAAAATATATTACGGAAGATTATATCGCCGTTTGTGCCTCCTCCCATACCTTCCAATGCGGCACCCCGCATCACCTGAAAGACCTTCTTGCGGAACGGCTTCTTGTGCGCGAAGAGGGGTCCGGCACGCGCAATATCTTGGAGCGGAATCTTTCCCCAAAAGGCCTGTCTATTTCTGATTTTATCCACTATACACAGGTGGAAAATATGCATACGATCATCGAACTTCTTAAAAAGGACTGCGGCATTTCTTTTTTATATAAAATTGCCGTCAAAGAAGAACTTGCAAAACATACTTTGAAAGAAATCAAACTTCGTGATTTCTCGATGAAACACGACTTTGATTTTATTTGGACAAAGGGCAGCATTTATGCAGAAGAGTATGAATTTATCTGCGATGAACTGACGCTTTTTACGGAGTAATAAAAAAATTTTGTAACGAATTCTGCTTTTTTGACACTAATAGATAGAACAACGAAAGGAGATCCTATTATGCTTTCTATGGAAGACGTCTACCGAGAACACTCGCATATGGTATACCAATATCTTCTTTCGCTTTCTCATGATGCCGATCTGGCGGAGGAACTGACACAGGAAACTTTCTATCAGGCGATTAAAAAACTTGACTATTTTAATGCGGAAAGCAAAGTATCTACGTGGCTTTGTGGCATTGCCAAAAATTTATTTCTTTCCTATTTGCGAAAGCATCCGCAGACAGAAATATTGGAAGAAAACAGCGCACTTTGCAAAAGTGCCGAGTCAGAAGTAATGTCCTCTTTGGATAAAATGGATCTGTTAAAACAGATCCACCGCCTGAAAGAACCCGGGCGCGAGGTGATTCATCTCCGTCTGTATGGCAATCTGTCTTATGCAGAGATTGGCGAAATCATGGGAAAATCTGAAAACTGGGCACGTGTGACATTTTACCGCGCCAAAGAACAATTGCGAAAGGAGCTTCAAAATGACAAATAATACCTCTCTTCCCTGTGATATTGTGCAGGACCTTTTGCCCTCGTATGTAGATGGCATTTTAAGTGACACCAGCACTTGCGCTGTTGCCAAACATTTACAATCCTGCAAAACCTGCCACGATATGTATGATGATATGGTAACCGATGAATTGCGCCAGGACAATACAGACCAGCAGGAAAAAGAAATCGATTATCTCAAAAAAGTCCGCTCAAAAACGAGACATTTTACCCTCGCCGCCATCCTGATCGCGGTCCTTCTGGCAGGAAGCGGCACCGCTGTTTATTTTCTGATATTTAGTGGAGAATACATTTTAAATAGCGTAAAATATAGCCTTCAAGTTTCTTCAAATTCCTTGAAAATAGAGGGCATTCTGCCAGATGACTTTACAACAGGAACGCAGAAAATAGAGGAAAAAGACGGGGTCGTCTCGCTTACTCTGCCTGCCAAACGAAAGACATTTTTTTCCTTCCACAAGAATTATGAGGTTTCTTACAGCGCCAAGGCGACAATCCGCGAGGTCCGCGTAAACGGAGACATTCTCTGGCAAAACGGCACGTCGATCAGCACTTATGTAAACCGCATTTACGACAACAAACATCCGTATATCGGCTCTGCCTCCGACAATACTTCATTGGCCCTCGCTCTCGGTATCGAAGAAACCTTCGGCGGTTTTACTTCCGAGCTTCAAACCAGCAAGCAGCCTTACGGCTGGACCATCCACCTCACGGAGTCCCAGACCACAGCCGAAGACACCATCCACAAAAAGATGACAACCTATGCTTATGCCATCCTTGCTTTAATCGATAATGTAGATTCCATCACTTGGGAGTATAGCGACGCCTCGGCGCAAACCAAAACTTACACGATAACCACAGCCGAGGCCAACGCCCAACTTGGCAAAAACATCAAAAAAACCGCAGAAAATATCTGCGACTTTCAAAAATTCGCCCGGGAAATCGGGTTATAGGAGCAGTTAGCTTTGTTGACGTAGTCAACAACTCTATTGCCGGCTGCGATTTCCCGCCGCAGGTTGCCTTTCGCCTAAACTCTTAGCTTCTTCCAGCACAGGCGCAAGTTCTTCGCACGTAAAATCATAACTGATAATCGACAACGCCTTATAAAAGAAAAACAACTGCTCCGGCTCCGCCGCCAAAGCACAAGCACCTACGCCGCCATATGTGTCACTCGCCTCCTCGCCTGCACCGTCGTTCCCAGCTGTGCCGCGTCCGCTACGCTTCCATATTTTTACAGCCATTGCCCGGATCAGTGCCAAAAGTTCTCTCTTCATACTTTTCTCTTTTTCCCCGCCAGCGATTTCTTTCATGTCAAAATCCGAAGTATTGCCACAAGGTGCCGCACAAAGGCGGCACCCCGGGGAAACGGTATATTTTTCATCGCGGACTTTGGCAATGAACGACGCCAGATCAGCCTCAGTAACCTCTCCGGGAAAATCCGGCGATGTCATAGCCAGCCCTTCCGCCACGATTGCATCTGTATTTTCGGTTTTTGGATTCGTTCCACAGGCCTTTACCAAACCGATCAGCGCGCCTGTCAGCAGATCCTGTAACTCTTTTTTCTGCATAAATTCTCCCTCACAGTAAACATCATGGTAATTATTCAGCCCCTCCTACACATTCGCATTTCGAGGCGCCGGTTTCCATCAATCCAGTTTCTTTCCGTCAATTGAAATCGTTACGACCTGCCATGGAATAAACTTCCCACTCTCCTGAATTGCTTTTTTCGCCGCCATTTCGAGGCCGCCACAGCAAGGAACTTCCATGCGTACAATTGTCACCTCTTTGATGTCATTGTCGCGGATGATCGTCGTCAATTTCTCGCTGTAATCAATATCGTCCAGTTTCGGACAGCCGATAATTGTCACTTTGCCACGCATAAATTCCTGGTGCATATTAGCATAAGCATAAGCGGTGCAATCCGCCGCGATCAAGAGCTTTGTGCCATTGAAATACGGAGCATTGGTTGGTACAAGTTTGATCTGGCATGGCCATTGGGCGAGCTGGGAAGCAGGTGCTTTAACAAAATTAATTTCCCCCGCCAAAACATCCTCTTTCTCTGCCTGCTGGCGAAGCATCCGCATCCGGCTTCCCGGACAGCCGCCGGTTGGCTGTGATGCTGCGCCCGCCTGAGGTGCCACATGTTCGGAAGCCACCGCACCTACCGCCATTTCTGAAACTGCCGGTTTTCCATCCTTTCCCTGGACGGCACGTTTTTTCATATTTTCTTTTACGGCTTCTTCGTCGTATGCCGCTGCCTCACGCTCAACAAACTTGATTGCTCCCGTCGGACACGTTGGGAGGCAGTCGCCAAGTCCATCACAATAATCATCACGGAGAAGTTTTGCTTTTCCATTCACCATTCCGATCGCGCCCTCGTGACAAGCAGAAGCACAAGCGCCGCATCCGTTACATTTATCTTCATTAATTTGAATAATTCTACGTACCATTTGTACATTCATCCTTCCTTTTTGTTGATTTTGTGATTTCATTATAGTAAAATAAAAATAAAAAATCGGTGGTTATAACAACGAAAGGAGAAAAACTTGAAAAAATTTATCAGACAACTATCGAACAATAAGATTTTTCGGGATTTTGACGAAAATGACTGGCGTGAATTAGAATCTCTTTCCTTATTAAAAAAGAAATCTTTTGACAAGGGAGAAGTTCTATTTTCTATGGGAGAAAACACCAGTGAAATAGGCATTATAACAGAGGGTAGTGTAGTCATTGAAAACAACGATATTTTGGGCAATTCAACCATATTAAATAAGCTTGAAACAGGAGATGTATTTGCCGAGACGTATGCCATCACAGGCACTCCCATGATGGTCGATGTCGTCGCTGCGCAGGCATGTAAAATTGTATTTTTTAATGTACGGAATTTGTTAGAAAATGCGAAAAATTCTTCGCTTGCACAGAAGATCACCCGCAATCTTCTCTTTATTTCCATGCAGAAAAACCTTATCTTGTCCAGCCGCATATTCTGCACTTCGCCAAAGACAATCCGCGAGCGGCTTGCGATCTATTTTTCGGAGCAGGTCACGCGCACCGGAAGTACGTCCTTTGACATCCCGTTCAACCGCCAGCAGATGGCCGATTATCTCAATCTTGACCGCAGTGCGCTGTCCAAAGAACTTGGCAAAATGCAGGACGAAGGGTTGATCCGATATCGAAAAAATCATTTTGAAATGGTAAAATTTAACATTTGATTTTGTAGCGATTCAGCCCCTCCCGCTCATTATATCGTGAACTCGCACTTCGTGCTTTCTCGCCGGTTACACCGGCTGTTCACTCAATAATGGCACAAGAAAAACAAATGCCTGCTTTGCAGTCGCTTGTTTTTCTTATGTGCTCATTATATGCTGAATCGCTGCCTTAGTTTTTATACTCCTCGGCAAGAGTCTTAAATGCCGGCAAAGCTCGTTCGATCTGCTCCGTCGAGACACAATACGAGATGCGGACATGCTGCGGGCAGCCAAACTCTGTTCCCGGCACAAGAATCAGATTGTGCTCGACCGCTTTTTTACAAAAAGCATAGTCATCCGGCTCAAGAGATTTCGGAAACAGGTAAAAGGCACCATCCGGTTTCACACAGGAAAATCCAAGGTCGATAAGAGCATTGTAAAGAAGATCACGGTTTCTGCGGTAAATGCTCATATCTGCGACATCCTCGTGGCACTTCTTCATAAGAAGCTGGAACATTGTCGGGGTGTTGACGTAACTAAGGACACGCGCTGCCCCGGAAACTGCCTTTTTGATCGAATCAAACTCATCAATCTCCGACGGCATAACAAGATATCCCATTCGCTCGCCGGGGATGGAAAGACATTTGCTGTACGAATAGCAGACAAGTGTATTGCGGTAAAAGTTCGGGATGTAAGGAACCTCTACATCGTAAGCAATCTCACGATACGGTTCATCCGCGATAATATAAATCGCGTGGCCGTATTCTTTCTCTTTTTTTGCCAGTATTTCACATATATTTTCAATCGTTTCTTTCGAATAAACGGCACCGGACGGATTGTTTGGCGAGTTCACGATAACGCCCTTGGTTTTCTCCGTAATTGCCTTTTCAAAGGTGTCCGGGTCGATCTGAAAATCTTCTGTCCGCGAAGGCACGGCGACAAATTTGACGCCGATCGTTTCCAGATAAAAACGGTATTCCGGAAAATATGGGGCAAACGAGATAAATTCATCTCCCGGATTGCATAACGCACGAAAACAAATGTTAAGCGCGCACGCAGCGCCAACGGTGAAATACAGATTTTCCCTGGTAAAATGTGTGCCATAGCGGTCATTGAGCCCTTCCGCGATGGCATCCCGCGCTTCTTCGTCGCCGGCAGAAGTCGTGTAACCGTGAAGATGAAATGGATTTTCCGTTTCTAAAAGATGTATCAACTCTTCTTTTACACATTCCGGCGTCGGAACATTGGGATTTCCGATGCAGAAATTATAAACATTTTCCTCGCCGACCACCTTGCTCCGCTCAAGAGCAAGGTCAAACATCTCTCGGATCGCCGAGCTCTTACTTCCAATATTTGTATATTCTTTCGAGATCATAAGCATCCTCCATTCGTCTCACAGTAGGCGCGTGCCAGTTTTTCTGTCTCCGTATAATAGCGGTCTGTCACGCGTTTGACCGTGTCATTGTCCCAGTGCGACGCGATCCATCCCATGCGGACGATCTTACGAAGCACGATAAAGGTGTCTACTTCCTGCAGATCCTCAGCCGAGAGAGGGCGGACGGTCTGGTAGCCGTCCAGCCATGCCCTCGTCATCTCAGAAAGGTTGGTGTCGTATTCCAAAACTGCTGTGGATAAGTCAAATAAAAACCAGCCATATCCACAATCGTCAAAATCCAATATCTTTACCTGATCGCCATCGACCAAAATATTGTTGATATTTAAATCCGAATGAATCAATCCGTACCGGTCCGGCTTCTTTCCATATTTCTCCAACCTCTTGCAGCCAATTGCTACCGTTTGAGAAAATATTTCTTTTTGTGATTCCGTCAACGCCGGATTTTTGCTCCAATCGCCCCAGCGCGACGTATCACCAAACATATCCTCGATGTCCCAGTGAAACCGTGGCAGAGAATTGTCGGCGTTCCATGACATCGCATGAAGATGAAGTTTTGCCGTAATCTCGCCAATCTGCTTTTGGTACGGGATCAGTTCTTCCGTGGACATACCGCGGATTCCGATGCCTTCCACAAAAGAAAATAAACTGCACACATATTTGTCGGTGCTTCCGGTAAAAGCAAGCTGCTGGATAAATTTTCCATCTTTTCCCGGGAGAACATCCGCCGTTTGGATGTCCGTATCCCGTTTCACTGCCCGAATCCACGAAAGTTCGCTTTCGAGTTCGGTCAGATCATGATAACCGGGGCGGTTGACACGGAGAACGTATTTATCGCCGGTACGTTCACTCTCTAAACGATAGGTAAAATTTTCCGAATATTTCAAATGATATACTTTCGTATCTTCCGGCAGATCATAATGCAAAAGCAATTGTGACTGCAATTGTCTGCGGATTTCATCCGGCTCTAACAACGTTCCCATGTCAATTCCCCCTTGGTTTATTTCAACTTTGCACACGTCTCTTTTGCTTCTTTGACACTCTTCTCAAACTTCTCCAAAAGTTCATCACAGTATTCCTTGGTGCAAAGAAGACCCGGCTTAAACTGTACGATTTTCGGATTGAATCTTGCGTAAATTGCCCAAATTCCGTTGTTGAAGAGGGCACGCATCGCATGCTGTCCACCATTTTCAAAGTCAAATTCAAGACCAAAGATGATACCACGCTGTGTATAACTTGTAAAGAAGTCCGGATACAATTTATGAACTTCATCCAAGCCTTTCTTCAGATAGCCTTCAAGAAAATGTACATTATCCACGGTTTCCTTGCGGGTTACCATTTCGACCACTTTATTGGCTACGACACATCCGAGTTCAGAACCTCCAAATGTCGATGTGTGGCTGCGGCCGATCTCCTCGACCCATTTTCCTGCCTGCTTCGTCATAATCGTCGCTGCGACCGGATAAATACCGCCGCTCAGGCCTTTACCGCTGACGATGACATCCGGATTTACGCCCTCGTGCATAATTCCCCACATTTTTCCGGTTCTCATAAGGCCGGTCTGCACTTCATCGGCGATATAAAGAGTTCCGTATTTTTCACAAAGCGCTTTTACCGCTTTCAGGTAGCCCGGCTCCGGAATCGGGAATCCATAGGTCGCCGGGATGGTCTCAATGATAACACCTGCGACATCTTCTTTTTTCAATACGGCTTCCATTGCATCCACGTCGTTCATCGGCACCTGCTCATAGTACTGGTCGGCACCATCGCACAAAAATGCATCCTTGAAAAATGGATCGCCGGCAGAGAGTGCCAGTCCGGTATGACCGTGGTAACATTTCTGCAAAGATACGATCTTACGGCGTTTTGTCGCATAACGCACACTCTTGATCGCCACATCGACCGCCTCGCCGCCACAGCTGGAAAAAATCGCGTACTGCATACCCGGAGTCGCTGTAGTGACAAGGCTTTTTGCCAATTTACCGCGGGCCACGGAACCAAAGTGATGGTTTCCGATATCAAACTCTTTGACTCCTTCTTCGAGGGCTGCGATCACTTCCGGATTACGGTGTCCGAGGTTAAATGTTCCGCCGTTCAGATGAAGGTTCATGTATTTTTTACCATCCATGTCCCAGAAATAATATCCTTCGCGTTTGCCGATGATGATATCAATTCCCATATCAAACCAGGTCTGTGTACGATTTGGGTTCCAGTAAGTAAGACAATCATTAATCGCTTCTTGTTTTGTAACGCTTCCATCTAATAACATAATGTCCTCCAATCCGGCAGTTACTCTGCCTCGTAAACTTTTTCTCCGCCAAGCCATGTCTGCATAACGCGGATGTCTTTTATATGTAATGGGTCAACGGTAAATGGATCTTCTTCCATCACGGCGAAGTCCGCCAATTTTCCCACTGTTATCGTGCCCTTGATGTCTTCTTCGTAAGAAGAATACGCGGCATTTCTGGTATACATACTAATGGCGTCGTATACACTGACGCGCTCCTTCGGATACCATCCGCCCTCCGGCTTTCCGGTAAGATCCTGCCTGCACACGATGGAATATACACCAAGCATCGGACTGTACGGTTCCACCGGTGAATCCGAACTTCCGGTAAGAATGATGCCTTCCTTGATCAATGTGTTCCAAGCATAGGCATATCGGATCCGTTCCGGTCCGAGACGGTCTTCCGACCACCAAATGTTATAATTCGACGTAAATCTCGGCTGGATATCCACGATGATTGGCATCTTTTTGATCCTCTCTATCAGATCTTTACGAAGCACGATGCCGTGAATCAGGCGAAACCGAACATTTGGCTTCGGATTCTTTCGGTAGCAGTTTTCCAATGCGTCAAGCGCAATCTCGACACCACGGTCGCCAATTGCATGTATACCGATCTGCAGATCCATGTCATAGGCCTTCTGGCACATTTCCATGACTTCTTCCGGCGAATGATTCAAAAGCCCTTTATTTCCCGGATCATCCGAATAATCCTCCGTCAATGCGGCATTTCGCGAACCAAGCGATCCGTCGCTGTATATTTTGTAAAAGCCGTAGCGCAATTTTTCATTTCCAAATCCTGTCTTCATATGAAAGGACGGATATTCGTCAAATGACAGGTACACGCGGACCGGAAGCCGCCCTTCCTCCTCCAGTTCCTGGTATAGATTCATATACTCGTCTGCATCGACAAATTTTCCCTGAATCGGATGAATGCCGGTGATCCCATAACGGTTCATGTCGCGGCACACCGCTTCGAGGGCATCTTTTTTGTCCTCCGGTGTCGGCAGAAGATCCGGAATACTCTTTAATACCGGCGTTACCGCGCTCTCACGCAGGATGCCGTTTGGCTTTCCGTCGGCTCCGTACTCCACGGAATCCGGTACGATCGGTTTGAAATTCTCATCAATTCCGGCGATCTCAAGTGCTTTTGAGTTTGCCGCATGCACATGCATACAATACCGGCTGATCAGAATCGGGCACTCTTTGCTGACACTGTCGAGTTCCTCTTTGGTCGGAATCCGCACCTCATCAAATTCCTCGTGGTTGAAGCCGCTTCCTTTGATCCAATCCCCCGGCGGCGTCACTTTCGCACGCTCTTTCAGGCGGTCCAATATGTCCTGTACACTTTTTGTCCCGACAAGATTCACTTCTTTTGTCGTCCTCGCGTAAGCCAATGTATGCTGGTGGCAGTCGATAAATCCCGGAAATACTGCCCTTCCTTTTATATCAATGATTTCGTCGCTCTCTATGTTCTCTGCTTCTTCGTTTGTTCCCGTAAATACGATTTTTCCATCGCGGACACCGACGGCCTCTACCGTCTGCCCTTCTTTTTCCATTGTGTAGAATTTTCCATTTTTATACAATTTCTCTGCATACATACTATCACTGACCTTTCCCCGTCGTCACTTCATTTTGGCATATGCCTTTTTTCTCGTATTCCGACGCATTTTCCAGCGAAATTCTCATAATCTCGTACAATGCCCGGTCTGTCAGGAAACTGATATGTGACGTATAAATTACCTCTTCTCTTGCAAGCAGCTCCTCAAACACCGGATCACTGGTCGGCTTTCCTTGAAAATCGACCCGTACAAAATCATCTTCTGTCTCATAAACGTCCATTGCAAACGCAGAAACCTTTCCTTTTTTCAGTGCATCTAGCATCGCCTTGCCATCTACCAGACCACCTCGCGCGGTATTGATTACTACGACACCTGGTTTACATTTGGCAAGTGTTTCTTTCCCGATCAGATGTGTATTTTCTTTTGTCAGAGGGCAATGAAGCACGATGACATCGCTGCGTTCCCAGATTTCAGATAACGAAACCTGTGTCGCGATTCCGACAAGATCCAGATGCACATGTCGGGCATGCACAAGCACTTTGGCTCCGAGTGCCGCCAGCGCCTTGATCGTCAATGTTCCGATACGCCCGGCTCCGATGACACCGATGGTCATTGTGCGGATCTCTCTTCCACACAATCCTGCAATCCCAAAATCTCGTCTGGCTACCATCGCCTCGCTCCGCCGCAAGTGCCGCAATGCAGCGAGCAAAAGCATCAATGTGTGCTCGCTGATGGCATTCGGCGAGTAAGATGGTACATTGGCTGCCTTAATGCCGTACTTCCGCAATGCTTCAAGGTCAAGATGATCGATGCCGGTCGCCCTGGAAACGATGTAACGCACTCCATGCTCAGAAAGAAGTCTGGCTTCTTCCTCACCGATCATGCTGTTTGTCATAATCCAGATGGCACGGAATCCATCGACTTCTGCGATCCTGTCCTTGGTAAAAATACCATCTGCAAATGCAATCTCTTCAACATCTACCTGCTGCCGGATCTCGGCGAGAATCTTTTTCTCGTCCTCCGTCATCCCATAAATCAGTAATTTCATCCTTCCCTCCTCTCTGCGGTTGCCTTAGAGCCGCTCGAGTGCTTCGGTCATTTCTTTGGTTGTCATGCGGAATGTCGTCCACTCTGACATTGGAAATGCTCCCATGCCTTTGTAAAAGGCGATGGACGGTGTATTCCAGTTAAGGCATACCCATTCAAGACGATCGCATCCCTCGTCTACGGCAATCTGCATCAATACATGGAAAATCTCTTTTCCGATTCCTTTTCCACGCATTTCTTCGCGTACGAAAATGTCTTCCAGATATAGGTTTGTTCGCCCGCAGAAAGTAGAAAATGTATGGAAATACAAGCAGAAGCCTACCGGTTTTTTCTCATATTCTACGATCAGACAATTGCAGTCGTGCTGCTCAAACAATGCTTTATGTAACCCTTCTTCGGTCGCTTTCACACAATCTGACATTTTTTCATATTCTGCGATCTCCTTGATCAGCTGAAGTACCAGCCCCTCTTCACCATCCTCGACATAACGGATGGTAAGTCCTTCTGTTTTTGTCTTAAATTCTTTACTCATAATAACCCTCCTAACGTCAACCAGCCATAAATCTGGCCAAAAATTCCTGTGTTTTCGGATGCTGTGGGTTGGCAAAAAGTTCTTTTGACTTGCGATTTTCTGCCACCACACCTTCGTGCATGAAAATGGTCCGCGTCGAGACATCTCTTGCAAATGCCATCTCATGGGTTACGATAACCATTGTCATACCTTCACTTGCCAGCTGCTTCATGACATTGAGCACCTCGCCGACCATCTGTGGGTCGAGAGCACTCGTCGGTTCGTCAAACAAAAGCACTTCCGGCTCCATCGCGAGCGCTCTTGCAATCGCAACTCGCTGCTGCTGTCCACCGGAAAGCTGTGCCGGTTTGGCAAGCAGCTGAGGTGTCATTCCCACTTTTTCCAAATAATATTTGGCTTTCTCTTCGGCTTCTTGTTTTGGCATTTTTAACACCTTGCGAAGCCCCAATGTACAGTTATCGAGAACCGATTTATTCTGAAACAGATTAAACTGCTGAAAAACCATTCCCATTTTTTTCCTGGATGACCGTACATCTGCGCGGTATCTTGAAATCTCTTCGCCATCAAAGTAGATGCTTCCGGATGTCGGTGTCTCCAACATGTTCAGGCACCGAAGCATCGTCGTTTTTCCGGAACCGGAAGCCCCGATGATGCAGATTACATCTTTTGGAAATACCTTGAAATTTACACCGCGAAGCACTTCGTGGTCACCAAAATTTTTTGTCACATCGTATACTTCCAAAATTGGTTCTTTGATTTCACTCATGGTAATTCCCCCTTTACTTTGACAAGCTGTAATCGGATTTTCCAGCCATCAATTTCTCCACAAACCGGAGCAAGATCGTTACGATCAGGTTTAATACAAAATAAATTGCCGCAATTATGATAAATACTTCAAAATATTTATAATATACGGATGCCGCCGTCTTTCCGCTGAAGAACAGTTCATTCACGGAAATAACATTTAATACGGAAGTATCTTTCAGGTTTGTTACCAGCTGGTTACCGATCTGCGGCATGATATTTTTCAACGCCTGCGGCAATACAACGTGGAACATAATCTGAAAATGGCTCAGGCCAATGACCTTTCCGGCTTCAAACTGACCGGTACTGACGGAATTGATTCCGCCTCGTACCGACTCAGCCATGTAAGCACCGGTGTTGATCGAAACAACGATGAAACCACATGTCAATGCGCCCCACTGGATCCCCAGATAAGACAAACCGTAGTAGATAACCATCGCCTGTACGATCATTGGTGTACCTCGAAACACTTCCACATATATGCGGACGATTGTTTTTACTACTTTTACCAGACCACGCTTTGCATAATTGCAATTTGTTTCCAGTTCAATGGTTTGAACGATACCAACGATAAATCCGATGATACATCCTATAATAGTACCGGTCACTGCCAGCGCAAGTGTCCAGCCTGCGCCTTTCAAAAAGACGCCTTTATATTCCATGATAAGGTATCCAACCCAGTCCCAAAAGGAACCATCTACAGGGAAGGATGCCGCCTGTGCAACAAACATTGTCATAGTATGTCCCCCATTTCTGCGCCGCTATGGTATCCATTGTTTGCTGCCAAGCGGCGCTTAGGCACAAACTTAGAGATTATTCAGAATCACTTGCCGGCTGATTTGCGATGGCTTCCTCCATCATCTTATCTTTCTCTTCATCGGAAATGCCTTTCAATGTCTTATTGCAGGCATCAACGACAGCCGAATCGCCTTTTTTCGCTGCAACTGCGATATTTGTAATACCGGAATCTACATCAAATCCGGAACCTTCCGGAAATTCTACCATTACCAGATCTTTATTTGTCGCAATCGCTGCAAGTGCCATCGGTTTTTCCACAATTGCCACATCGGTACGACCGGAACTTACGGCTACGATCAAACTTGGGATATCCGGCAAAGCTTCCTGTATGGTAGCTCCCTCGATCTGTTTTGCGGAACTGTCATACATCGTTGTTCCCTGCTGGGAAGTTACGTTGCAGCCCTTCAGATCATCTAAAGTTTTCGCACTTGCATATTTGCTGTCCTTTTTCACGATCAATACATGAGTTGCTTTATAATAAGGATCAGAGAAGTCAACACTCTGTTTTCTTTCGTCGGTTGCTGACATTCCGGCGATGATCGCGTTAATGGTTCCGGACTGAACTGCCATGATCAATCCATCCCATTCAATTTTGTATACCTGCAATTCATAGCCATTTTCCTCGGCGATCTTCTTTGCCATCATGACATCGTATCCATTTACATATTCGGTTGTTCCTTCGATGGGAACGGCACCGTTGCTGTCATCTGTCTGTGACCAGTTGTATGGAGCGTTCATACATTCCATACCAACTTTCAAAATTTTCTTTTCACTTGAAGTGGCATCGGAAGAGGAACCTGCTTGCTCAGAAGAGCCGCATCCTGTCAGTGATAATAACATCACCATCGATAATACCAAACTGATAAAAATTGATTTCTTCTTTCTCATTTTCATAATAAAACCACCTTTCTGTAAATAAAAAAGACGCCGTACCCCGAAGGGTTCAGCGCCTTTGCTTTTTGTTACCCCTATCATACCGAACAAAATGTCATCTGTCAATACGGAGTTCTCCACAAATATCTTTGCGCGATTTTGTCACAAATGCAATAAAATGATGGAAAAATGAGAATAATTCTTATTTTTTATCAGTCATTTTGTATGTTTTTTCTCCTTTTCTTTCGTATTCTTTTGTTTGTTTTGCACAAATATGGAGCATTTTAGCGGTCTGACTGGTACTACCAGTTGAACCAGTTCGTCATTTGTGATATAGTTATTGTAGAATGATTGAAAGGGGGACTTTCTTATGAGAGATGCGTTATCTACCAAAATTGCTTCGGAACTTTGCGCCCGCATCCAGTCCGGCGAACTGAAAGAAAATGACAAGCTTCCGTCAGAGCGTATCCTGGCTTCCCAATACGATGTCAGCCGCAATGTCATCCGTGAATCGATCAAAATGCTGGTCGAGAAAAATCTGGTGATCAATATTCCGGGAAAAGGAAATTATGTTTCCCGTCCAACCCAGTCAAGTATTGCAGATAAATTGGAAAATGCCATTCATTTATCCGATGTTCCGGCTTCGGAGATCGTGAATGCACGCCAGTTTTTGGAAATCAGTGTGATGGAAAAATATCTTCTTTCTATTACAGAGCAAGAAATCGCCCAGCTGGAGGAATTATACGCAAAAATGGAGTCTGCCCGCAGCAATTACGCGTTGTTTTGGGAATATGACACAAAATTTCATCTCCAATTGATCGGCTGTTCCAAAAATAGTATTTTAACTTTATTTTTGTCCACACTATATCGTATGACGCAGAAAAATATTATTATGAATTCGGAAGATCCGGTGTCTGCGATCGAATTTTCTCAGTCGGATCATGCGGATATCATTGAGGCGGTGAAAACGAAGGACCGGGAACGGCTCTGCCGCGCGATCGAACGCCACCTCTCCCCGCTTCACGATTTTTATAAAGAGGAGGTCTGAGTATGGATATTTTTGTTGTCGCCGGTCAAATGCTGGTCCTTTTTGCCATGATGTTTACCGGTTATTTTCTTGCCCGCAGAGACTGGATCAATGACTCGCTGTCTTCGGCGCTTTCCCGTCTTGTGGTTAATATTTTCAATCCTTTTTTGATGATTTCGAGTGTTTTCGGCCAGAGTTTAAAACAAAGCGGCCCTTTATTCTGGGAAAATCTGGTTCTTGTCGGCATTTTTTACCTGCTTCTTTTCCTCGCCGGATTTTTTATCGTATTTGTCCTCCGGCCAACGAGTCAAATGGCCCCGATCTACAAACTGCTGACATTGCTTCCGAACTGCGGTTTTATGGGCATTCCGATTGTCAATTCGCTGCTTGGCTCACAATACATCATCTATGTTGCGGTGTATATGCTTGTTTTTAATCTGATTATCTATACGTACGGCATCTCGCTTGTTCGCCACTCACTCTCTGACTGTAGCGCACCGGCTCTCACGATGTCCATGCGTCTTCGCCAGATCTTTGGCAATACCGGAGTAATCGCTTCACTGATTACAATCGTCCTTTTTGTCTTTGATATCTCTTTGCCGGAAAATGTGCAGAAGTTTATCACTTACATGGGAAATCCTTGTGTCCCATTGTCCATGATACTTATCGGCTGTTCCCTTGCCGCCAGTCAACTTTCCAAAATTTTCCATGATATCCGGCTCTACGGATTTGCCTTGATCAAAATGTTTGTCATCCCGATTCTTGCCAGTTTTTTGATTCACCTGCTGCCGTTTGATCCTCTGATTCTTACCCTGTTTATCATCATGCTTTCTCTCCCTTCCGGAAGCATGGTGGTTCTTATCACGGAAGAATACAAAGGCGATGTCCAGCTTGCCTCTGCCGGCGTGGTTCTGACAACGATCGTGTCTTTGTTCTCCATTCCTATCGTGAGTTTGTTCGTCAGCTAACATTCTCTTTGCCAAATCTTAACTTGCCATTTGCACCGCTTCCGCGTTATAATAACGGTGCAAGCAAGTAACGATTCTTTTTAGACCCAGTGATTGCATGGGAGGGATTACGATGTGCAGCTCACGGACCAGAAAACACCTTATGGGATTTTTAATCTTAGCCATATTGTTGTGTGAAATGTGTTTCTTTTTACAATCAGCAGACACATCTTTTTTTTGCGTCCAGACTACACAATCCACCAAACATGTCACTCACGCACAGATCAGCAACGGCTCAAAGGTTATTTATGAAGAACGTATCTCTAAAACTCCGAATGCCGGTGCGGAATCTTTTTGCAAAAGTGAACAGCGTACCCTGCAGTCTTTTATTCGTCGATTGTCCGCTTGCCTTTCGACGGTGGAATATCTTCCACGTACGTTTCATTCCACTCTGTTTTTACAGATTTCCAATGTGACGCATAATACAAGTGCACACATTTCTTTGATTCAATGCGTCTATCTAAAGGACGGAAAAAAGCGCTAATCCCCTTCACTTTAAAATTGTGAAATTTTTCCACTGTTTCAGTGGTTTATTAAAGTGCGTCGCAGACGCGGCAAAAGGCACAGAAATGAGGGAACATATGTTAGAATATATTATTATCGGATTGGCAGCAATCCTTTTAATCGGCGCTTGTATTTTCAGTTTTCGCATCGACAATTCAGGGAAAGAAGATGCGATCACTGACAATCCAAAAACCAAATAATTTTAATTTGAATTAAACCAAAATAGTTGCATCATGATTCGGCATCATGCTGTTTCAGTAACACTTTCGCGAAAGGAGCTCTTTTATCATGGGTAACATTTTAATGTACATTTACTTTATTATCTGCGGAGGCTTGGGAGCTGCCTCCTGTATTTATATGACAGTTTATGCTTTTGTCGTGATCGGACAAAAGATCTACGGCCGTATAGCACATGGAAAGTCATTGTATGATTGATTTAAGATAATGGGGCCCCGTCCGGTCTGCGCCACAGACCGGACGGGGCCTTGTTTTTTGGGGATGGGAAGATGGCGATGGTGGATTTGCTTTTGGTGGGCTTTTGGTGGGCTTTTAGAAGATTGTTGACCCTGGCGGGATACCCCCTCTTCTGGGTCATACTTTTCGGGGTTTTTGGGGGACATTGTTGACCCTGGCGGGATACCCCCTCTTCTAGGTCAACTTTTCCCGCCTCACACTGGCAAATTTGTTGACCCTGGTGGGACGCCCCCTCTTCTGGGGCAACTTTTCCCGCCTCACGCTGGCAAATTTGTTGACCCTGGCGGGATGCCCCCTCTTCTAGGTCATACTTTTTCGGGGTTTTTGGGGGACATTGTTGACCCTGGTGGGACGCCCCCTCTTCTAGGTCAACTTTTCCCGCCTCACACTGGCAAATTTGTTGACCCTGGTGGGACGCCCCCTCTTCTGGGGCAACTTTTCCCGCCTCACGCTGGCAAATTTGTTGACCCTGGCGGGATGCCCCCTCTTCTAGGTCAACTTTTCCCGCTTCACGCTGGCAAATTTGTTGACCCTGGTGGGACGCCCCCTCTTCTGGGGCAACTTTTCCGACCCAGCCCCCCAGCGAAACCGACGCTCCCTAAAAAACCAGCACCTCTGCAAAACCAATTTATCCTAAGCAAATCCCTTTTTACACCAGATACTTTTGCACCAAATCATGCATTGTACGCGTATTCAATGGCATATCCGAAGTTTCAAAAGTAACGATTAACTTTTCGCCAAGATAAATTCCGTTCTTTTGATAGGTTTCAATTTTCCGGATAGCGCTTTTGACGTAGTTTGGATCATCCATCATGCCGTGGTGCTCCCAGTAGATTTCGCCGTGCGTTTTAGGCGATAAAATAGTAAAATCCGGGTATACCGTGCCAACCCCCTTTAGCAAAAGCGGTTTCTCGTATTTGTAAGGAATCCCCCGGTGATAAAAATAATCCGCTAAAATTTTCTCAGATTTCGAGCGAACTTGCTCGCCTTTTTCAGTATAAATCACTACACTGTCCTGCGAAAACCCTTTTCCCTTATAGGTTTCATTTTCCCAGGCATCTAATCGTTGATTCCACGTAGGCCGGATTGGCACAACCAACTGTTTGCGCACCTCATGCATAGTTTCAAAAATTTTGTCAAAATCTTCGTCCGTATCTTTCATTTCTAAAATCTGACAGATTTTCCAAAGTCGCTTTTCAATCCTCTCTTGAATCTTTTCGTTGTACTCTTTCTGCGCGAGCCGCTTCGCCATTTCCACATCTTTTTTCGAGATATATTTACCTCGTTTATCTTTTCCTTCGCAATGATAATATCGTGGATGCCCTCGATCCACAGAAATTCGTAAACTTCCGGCCGGATTGGCATTTTCCTGCTGATTCAGTTTGATGCGCAAACCTTCCAGATACTTCTGCTCATCTTGTAATATTTCTTTCCATTGTATCATAGAACCTTCCTCTCTTTTGCCAAGTGGCGATTTCTCCTAATAAACTATAATTTTCAAATCTTGTGGGAAATTTTGTAATCTGAAAACACGGAAGTCAAATACCACACTGCGAGCAAGCTCGCACTTGGCTCGTTACTTCGCGGGAATAAAAATAGATTTGTTTTGAAGTTTACCATATTTAAATCAAAGATGCAAGAACGTTTTTCTAAAAAATCATACCCACTATGCCCAAGCAAACAGGGGATAATGGGTATCACTCACTTTTCCTAAATTGTATACGCAAATGACGATTCCTCGCGGTACCGCTTGACCATGTCCGCCAGCGTGATATGGTCAAGGACCCCGTCGATGGCTTTGTCCACCGACTGCCCGAGGTCGTGTACGATGCTGTTCATCGTCTTATTATTTTCACTGATTTTGTAAATGTCAATATCTACCGCGTTCTGCTGCCCTTCGATCACATCAATGATCTCCGCCGCCGTGTACTGGGCAACCGGCTTCGCAAGATAATAGCCGCCGCGGTTGCCGCGGATCACCTTGACAAGACCTGCATGACGAAGTTTGGAAGCAACCTGCTCAAGATATTTTTCTGACAGATCATATTCCTTTGCTGCCTGTTTGACCGGAACCGTTTCGCCTGCATGTATTGCCAGATTTATCATAAAAAACAAGGCGTATTGTCCTTTTCTCGTAATATACATTATTTGCTTCCTCCTTTGCCATATTTTAACAATTAGAATCCTGCTCGATGGACGAGATTGCCGTCGCTCCATCCGCTACCGCTGTCACCACCTGACGAAGCTGCTTTGTACGGATGTCGCCGGCCGCGTAGATTCCTGCCAGGCTTGTGCGGCAGTCCTCGCCAGCCACGATATAGCCTGTCGCGTCGAGACCGACAAGCCCTTGGGCAGCCTCATTTTGCGGATCCATTCCGATTGCGATAAAGATACCGGACAATTCGAGATTTCTCGTTTCGCCCGTCTGATTCTGCTTTAAAATCACTTTCTCCACTTTTCCCTCGCCACAGATCTCCTGCACTTCGTAAAATGGGAGAAACTCGATATTTTCTGTCTCCTTGATCTTCTGCTGAAGCATCTTCGCCCCGCGGAGTCCATCACGTCGATGGATGAGATAAACTTTTTCACAAATGTTGGAAAGATACAAGGCATCCTCCAGCGCCACATCGCCGCCGCCCACGACAGCCGTCGTCTTTCCGCGGAAAAAGGCACCGTCGCAAGTTGCACAGTACGAAACGCCGGCACCGGCAAGTTCCTTTTCGCCCTTAACGGAAAGTGTCTTATGACGTGCCCCTGTCGCAAAAAGAACCGCTTTTGTTTCTATCGTTTCTCCGCTCGCAAGTGTAATCTGTTTCACTTCGCCATCGTCGTTAATCGCGGTCACTTCTCCTTCCAAAAACGGAACCGAAAGCGCGTCAGCGTGCTCACGGAATTTCATTGCCAACTCATAACCGCCCATTCCATAGAGGCCGAGATAATTGTCAATGCGCTCCGTCGTAATAATCTGCCCGCCACTAAATGGCTCCTTCTCGATCACAACCTGGTCAAGCATTGCGCGCTGTGCATAAACCGCCGCCGACAAGCCGGCCGGCCCACTTCCAATAATCACCAAATCTTTTCTATCTGTCATAATATTCCCTCATTTCTTTGCAAGTCTTCTCAATCTCTGCGTCCGTATGTGCGGCGGAGACAAACATTGCCTCAAACTGCGATGGAGCAAGGTAAATTCCCGCATGCAGCATCGCATTAAAATACGCCGCGTAAGCCTCAATGTCCGATGTTTTCGCGCTATCAAAATCTACCACTTCTTTCGAAGTAAAGAAAATGCTCATCAGAGAACCCACCTGATTTACCCATACTTTATCACCAAATATTTTTCTAGCATTGTCGGCGAGTAATTTTGTCTTTTCTTCCAGTTTCCGGTAAATATCCGGATTTTTCCGTAACAATTTCAAAGTCTCCAGTCCCGCTGTCATTGCAATCGGGTTGCCGGATAACGTACCTGCCTGATAGACCGTTCCGACCGGGGAGACACATTCCATGATCTCGCGGCGTCCACCATAGGCTCCGACCGGCATACCACCGCCGATGATCTTGCCAAGTGTCGTAAGATCCGGCGTCACTCCATAATACTCGCTCGCGCCGCCCTGCGCCAGGCGAAATCCGGTGATAACTTCGTCGAAAATCAGAAGCGCACCATTGTCTTTTGTGATCTCCCGCAAAAATTCCAGAAAGCCGGCTTTCGGCGGAACCACACCCATATTGGCTGCGACCGGCTCTACGATCACGGCCGCGATCCGGCTGCCATACTGCTCAAATAATGCCTGTACCGAATCGGGATCATTGTACTCGGCAATCAACGTGTACTTTGTATATCCTTCCGGAACTCCGGCGCTGTCCGGCACCGCCTGCTGAAGTACCCCGGAACCGGCTTTCACAAGAAGGCCGTCCGAGTGGCCGTGGTAACACCCTCGGAATTTCACGATATAGTCGCGCTTTGTAAATCCTCTTGCGACACGGATCGCACTCATCACCGCCTCTGTGCCTGAATTTACCATGCGTGACAGTTCCATCGAAGGCATCATTTCTGCGATTAACTCAGCGATCTCGTATTCTTTTTCCGTCGGCGCCCCAAATGTCAGACCATTGTCGCACGCCTTCTTTACCGCGTCGATCACTGACGGGTACGCATGGCCGAGAATTCCCGGTCCCCACGAACAAACGTAGTCAATATATTCATTTCCATCCACATCAAAAATATGTGAACCCTTTGCTTTTTTTATAAACGCGGGTGTCCCGCCGACACTCTGAAAAGCGCGCACCGGCGAATTGACACCGCCCGGGATTCTCTGTTTGGACTTTTCAAATAATTCTTCTGATCTTGTCATCGTTCTTCCTCCAGCCATTTTGCCACATCAAGGGCGTGATACGTAATGATAATGTCGGCCCCTGCCCGTTTCATGGCGATCATATTTTCCATCACAATCCGTTTTTCATCAATCCAGTCATTCTGCGCTGCCGCCTTAACCATCGAATATTCGCCGCTTACATTGTAGACCGCAAGAGGCAGTCTCGTAAGATCTCTCGCCTGCCGCACGATGTCAAGATACGCAAGTGCCGGTTTTACCATGATAATGTCGGCTCCCTCGTCGATATCTGCCTGACACTCGCGGAGTGCCTCTCTTCCGTTTGCCGGATCCATCTGATACGTACGGCGGTCGCCAAATGCCGGTGCCGAATGCGCCGCATCGCGAAACGGCGAATAATATCCGGAAGCAAATTTTGCGCTGTATCCCATAACGATCGTATCCGTAAAGCCGTTCTCATCAAGGCTTTCCCGAAGCACTTTGATATGGCCATCCATCATATCGGAAGGTGCGATCATGTCTGCTCCTGCCTTGGCAAGCGACACCGCCATTTTCGCAAGAAGCGGAAGTGTCTCGTCGTTCAAAATCTTACCCTCGTGAACCAGCCCGCAATGTCCATGCGACGTATATTCACAAAGGCAGACATCAGCGATCACCAGAAGATCCGGTGCCCACTCTTTGATCTGACGGATGGCGCGCTGTGTAATGCCATCTTCCGCATAAGCCTGACTTCCGCACTCATCTTTGTGTTCCGGGATTCCAAAGATCAGGATTGCCGACACACCTGCCTTCTTTATGCGATCCAATTCTTCCGGAAAACGATCAATGGTATATTGATAAATGCCCGGCATCGAATCCACCGGAATTTTCTCATCCGTCCCTTCTTTGATAAAAACCGGATAAACCAAGTCATTCACCGATACACTCGTCTCGCGGATCATATTTCTCACGGTCTCATTATTTCTCAGTCGTCTTAAACGAATCATTCTTCTCGCTCCTTTGCCATTTCTTCTATCAAATGCTCGATATCACACTGCTCCGGTATGATATCTGCATGTGTTCCATATTTTTCCAACCTTTCTGCGGTAACCGCGCCAATCGCCCCAATCTTCGTCGGCTTCTTTCTGCGGTCCTGCTCCCATTTCGCTGCATTTTCAGCACCGAGTTCTTTGATAAATGCTTCAACCCCCGATGCGCTGGCAAATGTCAGCACATCAAAGTCCAATAGATATTTCCAATTCTCGGTCTTTTTTCCCTGCACATCGTAAATTGGAAGAATCGTTTTATCAATTCTATTTTTTTCCAGTATCTGAAGCATGCGCACACTTCCCTGCAAGGCTCGCGGCAAAAGCAGTTTTTCTCCCTGCTTCATCGTTTTCACGAGGCTCTCCGCCAATGCTTCTGTCGTATAACGTTCCGGGATGAGATCCGCTTCAAATCCATACTCGCGAAGGGCATCCCTCGTCCCGCTTCCCACGACCGCAAACCGAATGCCGGCAAACTGCCGCAAATCAATCTTTTCTCGGAAAACGTGGGTAAAGAAAAGACGAATGCTGTTCTGGCTTGTAAAGGCGATCCAAGAGTATTTGGAAATGTTTTCCAGTTCTTTGTCCAGCTCTTGGATTGCCGTCGTTTCTTCCACTTTCATCTCGCATACCGTATACACACGCGCGCCCTTTTCCAAAAGCCGCCTGCGCATCCGCTCCTGCAAAGCAAAGGTTCCGATGATTCCGACTTTTTTATCCGCCAAGGCACCGCGGTCGGAAGAAATAAAATCATATCCTGCGGTCTCGCCGACGACAATGATCGCCGGTGGTTTGATCCCGGCTTCCGCAACGTCTCCGGCAATCGTAGCAAGGGTTCCCCGCACGATCTGCTCGCCCGGCATACAGCCATTGGCGATTATCGCCGCCGGTGTCTGTGGATCTTTTCCTTCCCGGATCAATTTGTCCGCAATCTCCGTAAGATGCGATATTCCCATGAGAAACAGGCTTGTCCCCTCCTGCGGATGAATGTGCGCAAGGCTTGTCTCATCACCGTCTTTTGTGTGGCCGGTAAATACATGAAAACTGCGGCTTGTCTCCCGGTGAGTAACCGGAATTCCGAGCAGTTCCGGTACAGCAACCGCCGAGGTCACACCCGGCACCAGCTGAAACGGGATATTTTCTTTTTGAAGCGCCAGCACTTCCTCGCCGCCACGTCCGAAGACAAACGGATCCCCGCCTTTCAGGCGCACGACACGGTCAAACCGTTTGGCAGTTTCAATTAAAATCTCATTGATTTCTTCCTGCTTTTTCGAATGGCTTCCCGGTTTCTTTCCGACATAGATCTTTTCACAGTCTTCCGGCACAAGTTCCAGCAATCCGCTCGTTCCGAGCCGGTCATATACGACCGCTTCGCATTCCCGCAGCACCTCTGCGCCGCGGCATGTCATCAGTCCCGGATCTCCCGGACCTGCTCCAACCAAATAAACCATTTTGTCCTCCTTATGCTTATCGAAAATTGCGGCATATCGTTTCTACCATATTTTTCCAGTTAGTTGTTTTTCCTTGCATCTGTTCGCGGCAAACGTTACCCTCTTTTTCCATCATCACATCTAACTTCATCTCATCTCCGGAAACCCGACTGAGTACCCCGATCGGTTCATGACAGCCCGCATTCAGCGCGGTGAGCACCGCCCGCTCTGCTTCGAGTTCAAAGGCACTCGTCTCATCGCTGATCCCTTTGACAAGTTTTCTTACGAAACCGGTCTTTCGCGTCTCTACCGCAATGATCGCCTGTCCTGCTGCCGGAAGCATTTCCATTACCGGCAGATATTCATATACTAACTGTGGATCGTGGTCAAGTCCCTGCCGTTCGATTCCGGCTGCCGCAAGCACGATCGCATCGTATTTTCCTTCTTTTAGTCTGGCGATTCTCGTTCCGACATTGCCGCGCAGATCCCTGCACTCTGCCTTCGGATACATCGCCCGGATCTGACAGCGTCTGCGCAGACTTCCCGTCCCCACAGTAAATGCCGTCTCTTTTGTGATCTCTTTCCCTTTCGGATAGATCAATACGTCCTGCACACAGGCGCGTGGCAGCGTTCCTGCGATCGTAAGACCATCTCCACAGGGATTGGGCATATCCTTCGCACTGTGCACCGCGATATCAATCGTGCCGTCGGTCAATGCCTGCTCAATTTCCTCGACAAAGACCGCTTTCCCGCCGAATGCCGTAATCGGGCGGTCCGTCTGCCGGTCCCCTTTCGTCGTCAGAATCACCGTCTCATAGCGGTACATCGGATATTTTTCCTGCAATGCCTGCAGCACCATATCCGTCTGAATCCGCGCTAGTTCGCTTCCTCTTGTCCCCAGTTTGATTACATTATTTTCCAACTTCTCGTCTAACATATCCAATAAAATCTCCTTGCGCTTTGCCTCCACCGGTTCGGTAAGCATCACTTCTTCGCGCGCCTTTCCCAATTCATCGGCAATCTGCCCATAATCTTTCCGCAGATTCTTCCCGATCTCTTTTTTAATCTTCGCTGCCAGCGCCGGGCTGTTTCCACCGGTCGAAACGGCTACGACCACATCCTTTTGGCGCACGATCGCCGGAAAATAAAACCCGCAGTCTTTTTTCACATCGACGACATTGACCAGGATTCGGCGCTCTTTGCAGATATCTGCGACTTCTGAGTTCAATTTGCTGTCATTTGTCGCCATAATGACAATATCCGCTCCTTCGAGATCTTCCGGCTGATAGCTTCGCTCCTCAATCGTGAGGTTCTTATTTTCAATTTTCCATATTTTGTCACACACCTGTTTTGCCACGAGATGTACCTGCGCACCAAATTCCAGCATCATTTCCGCTTTGCGCGCCGCGACATTCCCCCCTCCGACGAGGAGACAGGTCTTATCTTCCAATTGAATCATAAATGGGAAATACGCCATCAGGATTCGCCCTCCAAACTCTTTATCACTTGTTCAAATGCCTCGAGATCCAAGTGCTCCCGCAGCTGATACAAAAGCCACGAAGCCTTTTTCTCTTCCAGTTGTTCCGTTTTTTCCGGAAATGCATCGCGAAACCGCCGAAACGCAAGTGTTTTTTCCATTTCCTCCACGCGGTCCTCGATGATCAATGCGATCTTTTTCGCTTCCGTCAATTTCTTTTCATTGTTTTTCTTTGCCAACGCCTGGATATCGTCCATATTTTTGACGATACATCCCTCTAGTTGTTCAATCGCCTCATCGACATCGCGTGGAATCGCCAGATCGATAAAACAAAGCGGTTTTTCCCTCCACACTTTTTTTACATTTTCTTCTAAAAAAATGTAATGTGGGCTGCTTGTCGCACTGATCACGACATCTGCCCAGTCAAGGTACTCATAACGATTGTCATAATGCACCCAGCGGACCTGCTCGGTATCCTGAAAAGCAAGTTCATATTGTTTGTGTTTCCGGCTTGTCGCCACAATCCGAACGCGGTCGTCCGCATCCACAAGATCTCGAAGTATGATTGATCCAATATCACCGCCGGCTCCGACGAGCAGAATATGTGGTTCTTCTTTTCCCTCGCAGAACTGCAAAGCATCCAATGTCGTCAATGTACCGACCGACACCGGCAGTCTTGTCATCATCGACTGATCTGCAATCTCCTTTGCGAGCTGCAATGCACTCTGGAAAATGACATTGAGGTCACCGTCCGTCATCTGGCGCGTCTTTGCGGATTCATAAGCCAGTTTTACCTGGCGGATGATCTCCACTTCGCCAAGCACCGCGGATTCAAGGCCACAAACCACTTGATACAGGTGTTTTACTGCTGCCTTCTTTTCGTAACGCATCGCGTATTTCCAAAATTCTTCTCTCGTGATGCCCTTTTGTTTCTGAAAGAAATTCTCCACTGCATGATATATTTCATTTGATCCGGAAATGTATATTTCACAGCGGTTACATGTCATCAAAAGAACACAGCCGTCGATCCCCCGCGCCCCTGCCATACGGAAAAACTGCTCTTTTTCCTCATCGCTGAGGGCAAAACGTTCCCGCGTTTCGGTTATGGAATTTTTGTGATTGATACTGATACAGATCATACGTATAAACTCCGTTCTCTTCTTTAAAGTAACGGAAAGGAAGAAAGCTGCCTGCAACAGCCCTCTTCCTTCCCTTTTTAAGAAATGATCAATTCTTCTTTGGATACATTTTTCTCCTCGTCAATGACAAACGCATTGAGTACCGGATTTTCGAGATCCATCAAAGACAAGATCAGATAATTTACTTTGGAATCGTATGCCAGACGCTTGTCCTCTTCGGATGGCCGGGAAGGAGATTCCGGATGTGAATGAAAATTGCCAAGCAGCTGATATCCATTCGCACGCATATCTTTCACTGCGGCAAGCTGTTCTTTCGGATCCATGGAAAAATGCTCATTGCTCTCGTCGATATTGGTCAGAAGATACACTTTTTTAATGTGCTTTTCGTCGCCGTCTTTTGTCCCTCCGATCAGACCACAAGCCTCGTTCGGAAGTCCTTCCTTGCAGTGAGCAAGAATTTTCTCATAATCGTCTTTGGTCATCGTTAACATAGTTTTCCTCCTTCGAAAAAAACATTTACATTCTATTTACCGTCACATTCTACCTGCTCATAATCGATCAGCTCGGTAATCGTCGGATGATCGCCACATACGGCGCAAGTTCCGTTTGCTTTTGGCAGTTTGATCGTGTGGAATTCCATCTTAAGCGCATCGTAAGTCAACAGTTTTCCGGTAAGAAGATCGCCGACCCCGATCAGATATTTAATCGCTTCCATTGCCTGAAGACTTCCGATCACACCGCCCATTGCGCCGATGACACCTGCCTGCTTACAGGTAGGAACTGCGTCCTTTGGAGGTGGATTTTTGAATACACAACGGTAACATGGTCCTTCTCCCGGTACATAGGTCATGAGCTGACCCTTAAAGCGAATGATTCCGGCGTGGGAAAATGGTTTTTTCGCCATAACGCAAGCATCGTTGATCAGGAATTTCGCAGGGAAATTATCGGTTCCATCGATAATGAAATCATAATCTTTGATCAGATCCATGACATTCTCCGATGTCACAAATTCACGGTAAGTATTTACTGTAACATCCGGGTTCATCGCATTCATGGTCTCTTTTGCGGATTTTACTTTTGCTTTTCCGACATCTGCTGTGCCGTGGATAATCTGACGCTGTAAGTTCGAAAGATCGACTTCGTCCGCATCGACAATACCGATTGTTCCGACACCGGCTGCGGCAAGATACATCGCTGCCGGAGCACCAAGTCCGCCGGCTCCGATGATCAACACTTTGCCATTCAGCAGTTTTTTCTGGCCTTTCACGCCCACTTCCTGCAAAATGATATGGCGTGAGTAGCGCTCCATCTGTTCATTCGTAAATGCCATTAAAACGCTCCTCCTCCCATGAAGTAAAGAAATTCGATGACATCATTTTCTTTGATCTCTGTTTTGTCGAAATCTTCACTTTCTACAAAGTCATCGTTTACGGTAACGGTTACATAATCCGGGTTTTCTACCTTTTCATCGACGATCAGTTTCGCGATGGTAGTTCCCTGTTCGATTTCCTTTTTCTCTCCTGCTACGGTTACTAACATTTCTTTGTCCTCCTGTTCTATAATATCTTTTTAACAGTTTCTTCCAATTCCGGTCGTTTTACCAGACCACGGATTCTCGCAACCTCGCTGCCATTTTTGAAAAATAACAACGTCGGGGAGGCTGCCACTTCATATTTCTGAGCCAGTCCAGCATCAAAATTTACATTGACTTTTACTACTTTTACCTGGTCCTCATAATCATCTTCCAAGCCACCAAGGATCGGAGATAACTGTTTGCATGGAATGCAGCTGTCCGAATAAAATTCTACCACAACCGGAAGATCGGATCCAAGGACCTCAGCTTCAAAATCTTCGCTGCTTACTCGTTTTGCCATGAGTTTCTCCTATTCTTCGACTTTCTTAACGATCAGGTCGTAAGTACCATTCTCATTGTCGATCAGTTTCAGGATCTGCTGTCCTTCTTCTTTAAAGCTTCGAGGTACGTTCTGAACCGGCTCACCGTCGTTCATGGTCACGGCCAGAACCTGTCCTACTTCAATCTCTTCCATCGCTACTTTTGCTTTTACAAATGTCATCGGGCAGACAACATCGGTAATGTCTACTCTTTCATCAATTTCAAAATCAGCCATTGTATGCCTCCTTAATCACTTTTTCAAATTTATCTTCGCCTACGCGCTCGATCGTAAATTGGAAACGCTCGCTTGGATTTGCATTGTCATCAAAGAACTGGATCGCTGCATCGGTTACGCGGAACAATGTCTCTTCGTCCTTGATCACCGGCACGACTTCTTCTCCTTTGTGAATGCGGTTTCCGAAAAGTCCACCGAAGGATACGAGATATCCTGTCGTCACATCCCAGGCATCGGTTGGACACGCTTTGGCGCATCTTCCGCAGTAGTTACACTTACTTTCTTCCACTTCAATCTTTCCGTCTTCCAGTTTGATTGCATCGGTGCGGCACGCTTTTACGCACACACCACACTGGATACAGGCATCCTCTTTCCATTTTACGATAGAGGCACCTTTCACTCCGACATCGTTTTCCTCGGACTTCAAACAGTTATTCTGGCATCCGGTGACACCAAATTTGAATTTATGAGGAAGTTCTCTTGCAAAATATCTCTCGTCCAGTTTCTGGGCGATATCGTAGGAATCAATGTTTCCACTTGGACAGATCTGATTTCCCTGACAGGCTGTGACAGTACGTACACGTGGGCCGCAGACACCCGGCTTACAATCGCCTTTCTCCAGTTCTGCTTTCACTTCATCGATCTGATCCAGTTTGATAAATGGGATCTCTACGCCCTGTCTGGATGTCAGATGTACATGTCCGTCTCCATATTTTTCTGCCACTTCCGCAATCTTAGCCAGCTGCTTTGCTGTCAGATTTCCTCCTACCACTGCCAGTCGCAGGGAAAAGTTATTTTTTTGTTTCTGGCGCATGAATCCGCCTTTTTTCAGTGTAGCATAATCTACTGCCATAATTCACTTCCTCCTTATTTCTTCTCAATCGCGTATTTAAAATCTTCGATGATATCCTGAATATCTTCAATGCCGACGCTGATTCGGATCAGGTCGTCAAATACTCCGGCATCCTCTTTTTCTTTTTCCGTGCTGTGCGCATTCAGCGTCGATTCGGGATGAATGATCAGGGACTTGGTATCTCCGATATTGGAGACAATTTTTGGTAATTTTAAATCATTCATAATCTGGAAAGCACGTTCTTTGCTTCCGACCCGGATCGTAAGTATCGCGCCATAGCCATGTTCCAGAGTTTTTTCTGCAGTCTCGTGCCATGGGCTGTCTGGCAATGCCGGATAATTTACTTTGATGTCCGGATACTGCGTCAAAAACTCGGCTAACTTTTCGGCATTGAAACAGGCACGCTCCATGCGGAGTCCGAGTGTTTCAAGTCCCAGCATATTGTAAAATGCTGTCTGTGGTGCCATGCAGGCACCGGTATTTCGAAACAAGCCATTTCTGAGTTTCGCGGTAAATGCAAATTTTCCAAATTTTGCATATTCTTTCATGCCGGGATATCTTTCTTTATCCCATTTGAAGTTTCCGCTGTCGGTGATCACACCGCTGATGGCATCGCTGTTTCCATTTACATATTTCGATGTCGAATTGACGACGATGTCGGCACCAAGTTCGAGTGGGCGGACAAGATACGCGGTTGCGACCGTGTTGTCCATCACAAGCGGAAGTCCGTTCTCATGTGCCAATTCCGCCAGCTTACGGATGTCTACGACATCCAGTTTCGGATTCCCGATCGTCTCGGCAAAGATTACTCTTGTCTTGTCATTAATCGCTGCTTTGACGGCCTCTTCGTCATGAATATCGACAAATACGGTTTTGATCCCAAATGCCTCAAAATCATGAAAGACATCGATGGAACCTCCGTATAAACTCGTGCTTGCCAGAATTTCCTCTCCGGCATTCACGATATTAAGTAAGGCATTGAAGATGGCTGCCATTCCGGAAGCACAGGCGATCGAAGAAAGTCCATTCTCCAATGCTGTCATCCGGTTTTCAAAGGCTGTGATCGTCGGATTATTCAGTCTTGTATACGAAAATCCGTTTGCCCTATTATGAAACAATTTTTCATGCTGTTCTGCAGACGTCTGATAGAAGGCGCTGGATTGGTAGATTGGCGTGAGCGTCGCTCCGGTCGCCTCATCGCCCATTTTTCCACTGTGCAAAAGTGCTGTGTTGAATCTCATACGTTCCCTCCATTTTCGTCTCTTCAAATGTAGTTGCCATTGCGTACGGATGCTTCTCCATAAACCGACTGTTTGCGGATATAGGCTGCCACTTCTTCTACCTCCGTACCATTTTCACTCCAATTCGTGATATAATTTTCATTTTTATTTGTAATGCTGTCTGCCTGTTTTTTGTCAACAAGAAGCAGAACAACGATTCCTGCGCGGTGCAGGTGTTTGAGCACCAGGGAAATGTCCTCGCCCTGTGCCGGTGCATACAGATACGTATGTCTGCCATCGATGTGAAGAACTTTTTCCACATCCTCCACAAACGCACGATTGACTTTATCGGATTTGATAAATTCTACGGTAACCGCCGTCTGTCCTTTGACTGCTGCGCGGACTTTGCGGTCTACACGTCCTTCATACAGACCATGCTCTTCGGTATTTACATTTTCTACCACTCCGCAGGCGGAAGTCATATTGGTTACACGGTCAATGAGAATAAATTCTCCCATTGTCTTATGTTTCTTAAATTCATCTACGACAATCTTGTCTGCCAGTGAGATCTTGCATACCGCGATCTCATTTTTGCTGAGTGTTTCCACCGGTTTCTGCTCGCCGGTATTGACATCGATCGCATATTCGATCTTGGTAACCGCTCCCGGGATGGTCTTTGTACCCAGTTTAAAGAAGAAGTTCTTTCCACTGATGAGTTCATCGTCGTCCATCCAAAGGAGTGTCGCCGTCAATGTCGATGCGACTTTCACCTGAGAATCCACGGAAAGCACGCAGCCTCTTGATACATCTACTTCGCGGTCAAGCTGGATCGTTACCGGCTGGCCTTTCACCGCTTTGTCGCTCTGTTTGTCACCGACATAAATGCTCTTAACTTTCGCTGTCTCATTGCTAGGCAAGGTTGTCAGTTCGTCGCCGACATGGATCTCGCCATCCTCCACCTGCCCCTGAAAGCCTCGGAATGTGTGGTCCGGACGGCATACGCGCTGTACCGGCATATAGAAACCAACTTCGTGGTCGTCTTCGGAAATGTCAATATTTTCCAAGTATGTCAGAAGTGCCTCACCGTCATACCATTTGATGTTGTCGGATCTTGTCGTAACATTGTCGCCTTCTGTCGCAGAAACCGGAATAATCTTGACATTAGCAAGGCTGAGTTCTTCGGAAAGTTCCTTGATCTGTGCTTCGATCTCGCAGAATCTCTCTTCACTGTAATCCACAAGGTCCATTTTGTTGACGGCAAATACAAAATATTTGATTCCCATCAGCTCACAGATTCTTGCGTGGCGTCTTGTCTGTACAAGCACACCCTGTTTTGCATCGATCAAAATGACTGCAAGGTCGGCAAAGGAAGCCCCTACTGCCATGTTTCTTGTGTATTCTTCATGTCCCGGTGTGTCCGCAACGATGAAGCTTCTTTTCTCTGTCGTAAAGTAACGGTACGCAACGTCGATCGTGATTCCCTGCTCGCGCTCTGCCATCAATCCGTCGAGAAGCAGTGAGTAGTCAATCTCACCGCCGCGGCTTCCGACTTTACTGTCTAATTCCAGTGCTTTTTCCTGGTCGGTATACAATAACTTTGAATCGTATAAAATATGTCCAATTAAGGTTGATTTTCCGTCATCCACGCTTCCGCATGTAATAAATTTCAATAATCCGCTCATATTAGAAATACCCTTCTCTCTTTCTTCGTTCCATACTGCCAGCAGCTTCATTGTCGATCACTCGTGTCGTTCTCTCGGAAGATACGGCGCTCAGTGTCTCGTCGATAATTTCGTCCAGTGTCGTCGCAGTGGACTCGCATCCACCGGTAAGTGGATAACATCCCAGGGTGCGGAATCGTACACTCTTGTACTCGATCTTTTCCCCCGGACGAAGTCTCATACGGTCATCGTCTACCATGATAATGTTGCCGTCGCGGTAAACGACCGGACGTACTTTTGCAAAGTACAGCGACGGGATCTCGATATTTTCACGGCGAATGTACTGCCAGATATCCGTCTCAGTCCAGTTTGACAATGGAAATACTCGTACTTCCTGATGTTTCTGGATCTTGGAATTGTACAGTTTCCACATCTCGGGACGCTGGTTTTTCGGATCCCACGCATGATGTTCGTTTCGGAAAGAGAATATTCTCTCTTTTGCTCTTGATTTCTCCTCGTCTCGGCGTCCACCACCAAACGCAGCGGTAAATCCGTATTTGTCAAGGGCCTGTTTCAATGCCTGTGTTTTCATGATATCAGTATAAGCAGAACCATGGTCAAATGGATTGATTCCGTCTTTTACCCCTTGTTCGTTAATGTACTCGATCATATCGATGCCGAGTTTTTTGGCCGTTTTGTCACGGAACTCGATCATTTCTTTAAATTTCCATGTTGTATTGACATGTAAAAACGGGAACGGCGGTTTCTCCGGATAAAAAGCTTTCATTGCCAAATGCAGCATTACCGAGCTGTCTTTTCCGATGGAATAAAGCATTACCGGTTTTTCACATTCTGCAGCCACTTCACGGATGATGTAGATTGCTTCTGCCTCCAATTTGTCAAGATGTGAAAACTCACTCATATCTGTGTCCTTCCTTTCGCTAGTACTTATTTGATTCTTTTTTGTTGATAATAACCTGTTCTTTGCTGCCATCTCTTCGTAATATGTTCCAGTATAACTGATTTTCTTCCGAAAGTACAGTCATCTTGCTTCCCATACCTCCAATATCTGCTCCCAGGTAAAGAGCGATCGCGCCAAACCGGCACTCTTTGATACAGGATGAGCATCCCCAGCAGTCTTTCGGGTACCTGATATAGGCTTTTTTGTCATCGTCCATCTTGATCAAACTTCCCGGACAAACTTTCGCGCAGGCGGTACAGCCCTTGCACAATGCCTTGTTAATTGCTATGCTCATAATGCTCCTCCCTTCCAACCAGGTCTCGGAAGCGGATGACGATCTCGCCATCTTCCATTCTGGAATTTACATATTTTAACCAATTCCGGTCTTTATTAGGATAATCTAAATTTTCGGCAAAACTGTGCCATCTTGTCTCTTTTCTTGCTTCCAAATGTGCAATAACGGCAAGACACACGATAAGCCGTTCTCTCAGTTCATAGACAAACATCAATTCATGCATATCCTCCGCTGCGACATCCGCGCTGAGTTCGATCAGCTGTTTGATCTTGTCTTTCGCAAGTGCCAGCTGCTTTTCATTGAACTGATAATGCGTCGAAATTCCTCCGGCGTAATTGTCCATGACTTTCTGCATCGCCTCTTCCAAGGCTTCGACGGTAAACATATCGTTGATTCCTGTCAAATAATGGTTATATTCTTTTATTTTCTCTTCCAGTGCCGTTTCTTCTTCCGCCTCATTTACCGGCAGTTCCAGCCCGGCATCCAGTTCTTTTACCATATGAAGTGCCGCGATCTCGCCTTCCACCATTGCTCCGGTCACGTATTTCTGCGGACATCCTCCGGCGACATCTCCTGCCGCATACAGCCCGTGGATCGTCGTCTGGCGGTCCGTGTCCACCCAATATCCGCTGGCGGTGTGTCCACCCACGATATAAGGTTCGGTTCCCTCGATCTCCACATTCTGCTCGCTCGGCTTCTTGCCGGATTCAATCCATTTGAGTGTCTGGCTTGGTGCCATATTGAGGTAAGCTTTTTTCAATGACTCATCCTGCTCGTCGGAAATTCCTTCGGTCCGCAGATAACAAGGACCTCTTCCCTCCAGATTTTCCATCACCGTTCCATACACTCGTTCCGAAGTCGTCAGACCGTATTTATCTTCGTAAACTTCGCCTTTTGCATTGACCTGTTTTGCGCCGACGCCCTGTGCGATGGTTCCGGTCGGTGCGATCGTATCTTTGCACCGGAGAGCGATAAAGCGCATCTCAAAGGTTGTCATCTCGGCTCCGCTGCGAATCCCCATCGCATATCCTGCGCCGGTATTAAATGGCGGATACCACATTTTATGTCTTGAAAATCCCGGATTGTTCGGACGGTAAAGCCCTGCCGCTCCGCCGGTCGCACAAAGCACTTTCTTTGCGCGGATCTCGTAAGCAGTGTTTTCTTCCATCGAAAATCCAAACGCTCCGCAGATCGTATTATTCTCCACAATGTAATCGGTTATATTGATTCGATTCAATACAGTCACATCCGGAAGGCTCTCTACTGCCGAAGCCAGCAACGGTTTCATATTTTCGCCGTTGATCTTTATATTTCGATTTCCGCGTGCGACGTATTCTCCATTTTCATCTTTCAAAATGACAAGTCCGAGTTTTTCCATTTTTTCCGTTACCCGGTTGAGGCCCTCTGACATTGTCATGAGCAGATCTTCTCTCACGATGCCATCCGCGTCTTTTTTCGCATATTCCACATAATCTTCCGGCTTTCTGCCTTTTACGATATACGCGTTAATCGCGTTGACACCGGCAGCCAGGCAGCCACTCCGCTTAATATTTGCTTTTTCCGCAATAATGATCGAATAATCGGATTTTTCGCGGATCGTCAATGCGGCATAACATCCTGCCGTTCCTCCACCGACGATTAAAATGTCCGTATGAAGTATTTTTTTATTTTCAATCTGCATCGCAGCTCCTCCTTGTTTTTCCTGTTCTTTTTGTGTTGGCAATTTGCCTGTTTGCCAGCTGCCCTACGGGATACTTCGCAGCTTACGCTGCTCCTGCATCCCTACAAAAACTCGAACTCCGCGGCTCCGCCGCTCCCTTCTCGTTTTTGGGCGGGTCTCAAGGTTTTCATTTTTTCCATACAAGCATGGAAAATGAAAACTTTGATCCCCTTGGGCAGCTAAATGTAAAACACGTCTTGTTCCTGCATCTCTTTATTTTCGAGCAGATACGTCTGCGCCTCGTCAAACACATACAATCGGTAGATCAGTACATGTACTGTCTCGCCGACGGACACCAGATCTTTTTCCAGCGACCGCTCGCCGACAACCTCAATTCCGTTTATATCCACCGCAATGTCAATGCGGTTTCCGCGGAATACCACGTCTTTTACGACGCCGGTCTCTGCCGCGCTGATGTACTGATCAAGTTTTCCACTCTTTGATATTTTTATAAATTCCGGCCGGATGACGGCTCTGTCTGCCCCCTCGACCTGGTCGAATCCTTTTAATTTTCCATATTCTTCCACTACCGAAGACCGGCCGATGAATTTGGCAACAAACGGGGTTCCCGGTGATTTGTAAATTTCTACTGGTGTTCCCATCTGCTCAATGGTTCCGTGGTTCGTAATGATGATCTCATCGGCTACCTCTACGGCCTCATCCTGATCGTGGGTGACAAAAATACTCGTAATTCCCAGTTTTTCTACCATTTCTTTAAGCCAGCTCCGCAGCTCGGTTCTTACTTTGGCATCAATCGCCGCAAATGGTTCATCCAGCAAAAGTACCTGTGGATTCGGCGCCAATGCTCTGGCAAATGCCACTCTCTGGCGCTGACCGCCGGACAGCTGATTCGGATATCGTTTTTCCATCCCTGAAAGTCCGGTTAATTCGAGAAGTTCTTTGACTCTCTCTTTAATCTGTTTTTTCGGCATCTTCTGCAATTCCAGGCCAAACGCCACATTGTCAAAAACTGTCATATATCGGAACAACGCATAATTTTGAAATACAAAGCCGATGCCTCGTTTTGATGCAGGAATGTCATTGACCCGTTTTCCGTCGATGAAGATATCTCCGGAATTTGGATTTTCCAGTCCTGCGATCATTCGCAAAAGTGTCGTTTTTCCGCTTCCGGAAGGTCCAAGAAGCGCGACCAGTTTTCCTTTTTCAATCCCGAAACTCACATTGTCGGAGGCAAGGAAATCGCCGTATCGCTTGTATATGTTCTTCATTTCTACGTACATTGCTTACCGCCCTTCCTTTCCTTTGTCCCGGTGTTCGAGAATATTTCTTGCGATCAGTAAGATCACCGCCAGGATCACCAAGATCGAAGATACGGCAAATGCCGCCGTGATCGAAGTATCTGTTCCTGACATATATAAAGCATCTATTTCCAGCGGAAGTGTAAATGTCTCGCCCCTTGTCTTTGACAGGGCATTGACGGCGCCAAATTCGCCTAACGCTCTCGCTGTACATAAGATAATACCATAAATCAATCCCCATTTCATCTGTGGAAGCGTAATTTTTCGAAAAATTTTATATCCGCTCGCTCCCATCAGAGCCGCCGCCTCTTCTTCGTCCTTTCCCTGCGCATTGAGAATCGGGATCAGTTCCCTCGATACAAATGGGAAAGTAACAAAAATCGTCGCCAGCACGACACCCGGAATTGCGAATGTGATGCGGATGTCCGTTCCAAGCCATTGGTTCACTGCGCGGATCGCCGGATAAAACCATCCAAGCCGCCCAAAAGTCATCAGATAGGCAAGTCCTACGATAACCGGCGATATCGAAAACGGTATATCAATGAGCGTCGCCAGGACCTGTTTGCCTTGAAAGGAAAATTTTGTCAAAAGCCATGCGGCGCAGATTCCAAAAAACGTATTTACGATGACCGCAATCACCGTTGCCAGAATCGTTACGCCAAGAGCGCTTCGCACATATTCCGTTGAAATCGACTTGAGATAAAAACCGATTCCCTCTTTCAGGGAACTGGCGATCACCGAAGCCAATGGGATCACAAGCATCAATACGAGAAATGCCACCGTTATGGTGATCATCAGCCGTTTTGTCCGCCGCTTCCCGCGTTCAAGTTTTTCCTGTTCGCTCATAGGGCATCCTCTCCTACAATAAATTCGTTCTCGCTGACTGTCTCGCCTGCACGATATTGACAAAAAGCAAAAGCAGAAATGACAAAATCAGCATCACAAATGCGATCGCCGTCGCACTTGCATAATCAATATAACTTAATTTTTGCATAATAACATAAGAAATTACCTGTGTCTTTTCCTTTGCGCTGTTTCCTGAAATGTAAATGACGCTTCCATATTCGCCGATCCCTCGGGCAAAAGCAAGTCCAAATCCGGTCAACAGAGCCGGCCGTAACTCCGGCAAAATAACGGAAAAGAATGTTTTTCTCGGTGTCGCGCCAAGCATATAGGCCGCTTCTTCATATTGACCATCCATTTTTTCAAGAACCGGCTGAACCGCTCTTATGACAAACGGCAGTCCCACGAAGATCAACGCGATCACAAGTCCGAGATGGGTATACGTTACTATTATTCCAAGTTTTTCCAGCCCGCTTCCCAGCCAGCCGCTTTCCGAATATAATTTCGAAAGCGTAATGCCGGCAACCGCAGTCGGCAGTGCAAAGGGAAGTTCAATGAATCCGTCTAAGATCCGTTTTCCCGGAAAATCGTATTTGACTAACGTCCATGCTACGATCAGTCCAAACACCGCATTAAGTACCGCTGCCACGAACGAGCAGCCGATGCTGGTAAGAAAGGCATTCCGCACATTCGGTTTCCAGAGCAGCGCGAAAAATTCACGCGGGGAAATCTGAAGCGAATGCACGAGCACGGATGCCAGCGGAATGAGTACAATGAGCGAAAGCATCGTTACGACAATTCCCAAAGTGCATCGATAACCCGGTATGACTCTGGCTTTTTTCACTTTTTTTGGTATATCTGCCTTTTTCATCTTCTCTCGCTCCTGTCATTCTAGTATTCGTAAATCTCATCAAACATGGCACCATCGTCAAAATACGTTTCGTAGGCTTTGTCCCAGCCGCCGTAATCTCCGATGTTCCACATCTTGATTGACAGATCGTATTTGTCTGAAAATTCCTGCAAAATTGCTTCATTGGATGGACGATAGCCATTTTCCCCAATGAGCCGCTGGGCCTCATCGCTGTACAAATATTGCAAATATCCGGTACTCACTTCTTCGCTCTGGTTCATTCCGGCGTTGTCATCGACCACCGCCACACTCGGCTGCGCCAGAATGCTGACCGAAGGATTGATCATCTCGTATTCACCCGGGTAAGAGTTTAACGTCGCCAAGGCTTCATTTTCCCAGGCAATCAGCACATCGCCCTTTTTATTTTCTACAAATGTAGTCGTCGCTCCTCTTGCGCCCGAATCCATCACGGACACATTTTGATACAACGCTTTCATAAACTGCTTTTCTTTCGCCGCATCGTTCCATGTCGTCTTCGCATAACTGAGAGCTGCCAGGAAATTCCAGCACGCTCCACCACTGCTCTTCGGATCCGGTGTAATGACTTCCACACCGTTCTTTACCAAATCCTGCCAATCACGAATCTGCTTCGGATTCCCTTTTCGTACCAAAAATACGATGGTCGATGTGTAAGGAGCACTGTCTTTGTCAAATTCTTTCTGCCATCCGGCATTGATCAGTCCTGTTTTTTCAATCAATATAATGTCATGCTCAAGTGCCAACGTAACGACATCGGCATTACATCCTTCCACGACGGATCTTGCCTGACTTCCGGAACCTCCGTGCGACTGTATCACCCGCACTTTTTTCCCGAAATTCTTTTCGTAATATTGTTCAAATAACACATTGTATTTTTCATAAAATTCTCTCGTCGGATCGTAAGAAACGTTGGTGATTGTCAGCTCATCGCCGTTCTTTTTTCCACAACCGCCAAGTCCGGCCACCATCCCGGCTGTCATTGCCACGATAAGCACCATGGACAATATTCTGTGTTTTCTTTTCTGCATAAAATCCTCTGCCTTTATACAATAAATAAGGAAGTAGAAAGATATCTCTCACCGGTATCCGGGAGCAATACCACGATATTTTTGCCCTCATTTTCCGGACGTTTCGCAAGTTCTGTCGCTGCGTACAATGCTGCACCGGAGGAAATTCCCACAAGCACACCGTCGGTTCTTGCAATCTTTCTTGCTGTCTCGAACGCATCGTCGTTTTCCACTTTTATGATCTCATCCAATACTTTCATTTCGAGTACACCCGGCACAAAACCGGCGCCGATTCCCTGAATCTTATGTGGTCCAGGCTTTCCTCCGGAAAGCACCGGCGAACTTGCAGGCTCTACGGCTACGACTTTGACATCCGGATTTTTCTCTTTCAATGCCAGTCCGGTTCCGGTTACGGTTCCGCCGGTTCCGACTGCCGATACGAAGATGTCTACCTTTCCATCGGTATCTCTCCAGATCTCCTGTCCGGTCGTCTTTTTATGGATTTCCGGATTTGCCTCATTTTCAAACTGCTGTGGAATAAAGGCATTCCCATATTCTTCCTTTAATGCTTCTGCTTTTGCGATCGCACCTTTCATACCTTCGCGTCCCGGTGTGAGTACGATCTCTGCCCCCAGCGCCGATACGATCTTACGTCTCTCTACGCTCATCGTATCCGGCATCGTAAGAATCAGATGCAGTCCTTTGGCTGCCGCCACAAACGCAAGCCCGATTCCCGTATTTCCGCTTGTCGGCTCGATAATGACCGTGTCGGCGTTGATCTTGCCATCTTTGATCCCCTGCTCGATCATCGCGCCTGCCACACGGTCTTTCACGCTTCCCAGCGGATTAAAATATTCCAATTTTGCAATTACTTTCGCTTTTAATTCATTTTCTTTTTCATAATTTGTCAACTCCAGCAATGGAGTATTTCCAATCAACTCTGTCAACTGCTTTGCAATCTTTTCCATAATCGTTACCGCCCTTCCAATGTTTTTCGTTTTGCGATAGGTAGCATGCTGATGCATGCGCAGGTCATCAAGCTTCGCTTGGTGACAAAACATATCATATCATCTTTATCCTACTAAGTCAATAGGAATTATATAAAAAGTAAAAATTTTTTTATCTCTTCCTGACAAGAACCTCCTCTTTTAGTCTTTAAGAAACATGTACCGTTGGGCGCACTGCCTAAAAATAAGCCTCCCTGAGTTGAACTCAGGGAGGCTTGTCTTTACTGCCAGTCTGTATCATCTAACATTTCTAATTTTTTCTTCAGCATTCTCGTACGCCTGCCGACAAGCATGTCGAGTTCCTTTTCCGACTGCTCTAATCTTTTCTGGAGATTCAGCAAAACTTCTTCGTAATTGTCCACCTCCGAGCGCACTTCCGTCAAAACACGCCACACGTCGCCGCTCTTTTCCTGTATTTCAAGTGTGCGGAATCCCATCTGCAAACTATTTAACAGCACTCCGATACTTGCCGGCGAAGCCATCGTCACCTTGTAAAGCCGCATCAATTCCTGCGCCAGCCCAAGTTTTACCGACGCCACATAAATCGCCTCGATGGGAAAAAACAACACGGCAAAATCCGTCGTATACGGCGGCAGGATGTACTTGTCGTGGATATCTTTTGCAAATGACTTCACGCGGTTTTTAAACACGATTGCCGCATCTTCCGCCATTTCCCGGTTTCCGCTCTGCAATGCCTCTTCGTATTGAAGATACGCATCCAACGGAAACTTTGAGTCAATCGGAAGATATACCGGTTCTTCGTATCTTCCGGGAAGTTTTACCGCATATTCTACGCGTGTAGTCTTTCCCGGAATTACCATACACTCCGTCTCGTATTGATCAGGAGTGAGCGTCTCGTCAAGAATACTTCCCAGCTGCCATTCGCCCCAGATTCCACGGGTTTTTACCCCGGTAAACATCCGCTGCAGATCTGCCACTTCACGGCGGATCTCCTCGATCTGCGGGTTGATCTCCGGTTTCCGGTTTTGGCGCTGCATCGCTATCATCAGATATACATTGGAAATAACCAGCAGAATCACAATAATGCCAAGTAAAATTTCCATTGTCGTCCTCCTTTATTAACGTAAAGCAAAATCAAACTCCGGATTTCTGTCAAGTTCCATGGCATCTTGCTGTATATTTTTTCCGGTGTCAGTGAAGGTAAATTTGTGAATCTTCACACCACCCTGCACAAAATACAAGCGTACAACGATATACTGCGTTGCCATATAAACCTTTTTATCGATGGTCTGAGTCTCGCCGTCCGTTCCGTTGAACGTCACGACACCAACCGGCACACTCTGACTGAAAATCGTCATTGGAATCTGCGCCAGTTCCCCGGATTCCGAGGAATACTCGATATGCAGATCATACAAATGACCGGTCGGCACATCAATCGCAAATACAAAACTGCTGCCCTTTGAGGTATCGATTCCATCCATTGGAATCTCACCCTTTTCGCCAAATGCATAATATACAATATTTTCCATATCAAAGTCTGACTTATCTTCCGGCTTATGGAGAATTTCCACTGTCTCCGTTTCGCCATTCAACCTTGCAAATGCCGGAAGGCTCATAAGCTGTCGGCAGATATTGGCGGCGCTTCGCTGCAATTCGCCGCGTGTCAATGTGCCGGCCGCAAGTTCTTTTAACGTATTATCGTCTGTACGGTTTTCATCGCCCTGCGGACACACCATATAAATATCATTTTGCGCACGCACCATGGATGCAAAGTCATTTCCGACACCTTTGGTCCCGGATTGATTATTGATCTTCGCCCACCAGTCCGTCATCACGATACCGGTAAAGCCCCATTGATTACGCAAAATCGTTGTATTTAATTCGTATCTTCCGGCAGTCCAGACTCCGTTCAAACGCCCATATGTCGTCATGACAGAATCCGCCTGCGCCTCTTTTACCGCGATCTCAAAACCTTTCAGATAAATTTCACGAAGGGCACGCTCCGAAACGATCGAATCCACGTCATGTCGTTTCTTTTCCTGATTATTGGCGGCAAAATGTTTGAGTGTTCCGGTCACTCCCTGCTTTTTCAGACCGCGAAGTTCCGCCGCAGCCATCTTACCGGAAACAAGAGGATCTTCCGAAAAATATTCAAAATTTCGCCCATTTAACGGATGTCTGTGAATATTAATTCCCGGTCCTAAAATATTGTCAATTTTATTGGAAACCATTTCCAACCCCAGACATTCAAATAATTGCTCGACTAACGCCGTATTCCATGTACAGGCGATCAATGTTCCATTTGGCAGACTGAACGCTTTCTTTCCACAGTCAATGCGCATTCCCGATGGGCCGTCAGAACAGCAGCCGCAAGGAATTCCCATTTTTTTCAAATGTTCCGAAACGCCGCCATACGCTGCAGCCGTTCCCGGTGTCACTTTCGGACTTCCCATGCCTTCTCCGCGCACGATGCACGACAGATCCTCGTCAGAAAACTGTGCGACAAATTCCTCCATCGTGATTTTTCCATCTGCCACATCTTTCAGCACATACCCGTTGTCTCCCGTGTATGCGATCTCTTCCGGCAGATTTTCCTCGCGTCTTTTCGCTTCCTGTTTTTTGCCTGTCGGAACCGCTTCACGTATCAGTTTAAATTTGCTATTTCCATCTTTTTCTATTTTAAACCGGTCAAATGTCTCAACCGGCGCAAGGGCCTGTTCCAGTTTTTCGATCACTTTCTGCTGAATGATCTCAAAATTTGCGCCTTCTTCCGCATTACGAACATCGGAACCCACATAAATCCGGTATGTTCCCGGTTCAAGCACCATACAATACGGCGCACCGGTAACTCCGGAATCGTCATACGATGCAAGGGCAGAAAACGGAATGGATATTTTTACCATTTCTTTTTCACCCGGTTCGATCACACCCGTTTTTGCGAATCCGCAAAGACTGCGGGCGGACTTACCGAGTTTTCCCTGCGGTGCCTCAACATATGCCTGTACCACGCGTTTTCCCGCTGTTTTTCCGGTATTTTTCACCTGCACCTGAATCTCGCATCCGAAATCCTCACGAATGGAAAAATCGATGCACGTATCGCGGAATGTCGTATAAGAGAGCCCATAACCAAACGGATACAGCACTTCTTCTTTTGCCACCGTTTCAAAATACCGGTATCCGACATAAATGTCTTCCACATAAAAGTTTTTGTCTTCGCCGCCAAAATAGGGCGAAGATGGGTAATCTTCTACTTTTTTAGCGATAGTATCGGTCAAATGCCCACAAGGGGACACTCTTCCGGTCAGCACATCGGCGACACCATAACCGCCGACCATGCCTCCCTGCCACACGATCATCTGTGCCTGACAGGCCTGCAGACACGGATGCGATAGATCAATAATACTTCCGATATTGAAAAGCACCGCTGTTTTTTCAAAATACGACGTCACTTTTTCGATCATATCAATCTCACGTTTTGAAAGCTGATAGGCTCCTTCGGCATCGACATTATCACGGTCTTCTCCTGCCGTCCTGCCAATAATTACCAACGCCATGTTGTTTCGAAGTGACGCGTCGCGGACAAACTCTTCTTCCAACGGCATCTCAACCTGCGACCACGGCTCATTTGCCCAGCCGATTCCCTCATCAAACGGGTTTTCTTTTTCCCATTTTTCATAGGTTTCACGCACGGTTTCGTCCACACTTAGCCCCGGCTCTTCCCGCAGCGCATCCAAAATCCCGGTTACATTGGAAACATTTACCATTCCACCGGAACCCGTTCCACTTTTATAGTAATTGTTTTGAATTCTTCCAAATACAGCGACACGGCAGCCCTCCTGCAATGGCAGTGTGTGCGCTTCATTTTTCAAAAGCACACACCCCTCTGCAGATACCTGTCTTGCTGTCTCTACATATTTATTCCAATCTAATACCATGCTGCATTCCCCCGGTATCTATTATTTTGTTCCGAAAATACGGTCTCCGGCATCACCAAGTCCCGGACAGATATACGCCGCTTCGTTCAATTCACGATCCAAATGTCCTACATAGATCTGAATATCCGGATGTGCTTCCTGAAGTCGCTTTACGCCTTCCGGTGCTGCAATGATGCACAAAAACTTGATATTTTTTCCACCATGCTGTTTGATAAAATCTACCGCCGCAATGGCAGAACCACCTGTCGCAAGCATAGGATCGGTCACTACGATCAATCGTTCTTCGATCGGATTCGGCAATTTGCAGTAATACTCATGTGGTTCATGTGTTTCCTCATCACGATATAATCCGATATGTCCGATCTTTGCGGTCGGCACAAGTGCCGTAATTCCGCTTACCATGCCAAGTCCGGCACGAAGAATCGGCACAACTGCCATTTTTCTTCCGGCGATCATCGGCGTCTTGCAAGTCTCAATCGGTGTCTCCACCGTCACGTCCTCGGTCGGAAGATCACGAAGTGCTTCATATCCCATAAGCATCGCAATTTCCTCTACCAGCGAACGAAATTCATTGGTTCCTGTCGTCTTATCTCTCAATCTTGAAATTTTGTGCTGGATCAATGGGTGATCCAGATACGTAACTTGACCTGCCATAATTTATTCCTCCGTTTCCTTTACTGCCATCTGAAATTCATAATCTTTTCCCGGCAAAATTGCATTTAAAATAATACCTGCCAAAGCTGCGATAGCAAGTCCCGTAAGCGTTACCGCCGTTCCTGCTATCGTAAATGTAATACCATCCGAAAATCCAAGTCCGCTGACAAGAATCACTGCCGCGATAATCAAGTTTCTGGATTTCGTCAGATCTACCTTATTCTCTACAACGTTTCTTACTCCGATCGCTGAGATCATTCCATAAAGAATGAAGCTGACACCACCGATGATCGCGGTCGGAAGCGATCCGATCAACGATGCCATTTTCGGTATAAAACTAAGTATAATCGCATACACTGCCGCCAAGCGGATCACACGTGGATCATGAACACGACTGAGTTCCAATACCCCTGTATTTTCGCCATATGTCGTATTTGCCGGTCCACCGATCAATGCCGAGATACTTGTCGCAATACCGTCTCCGATCAAGGTGCGGTGAAGACCCGGATCCTCGATATAATTTTCTCCTACTGTCGCGGAAATCGCCGAAATATCGCCGATATGTTCCATCATGGTAGCCAATGCAATCGGCGCCATAACAAGAATCGCCGAAAGGTCAAATTTACAAAACCGGAATCCCGGAATCCCGATCCAGTCTGCTTCCATCGTCGAGGAAAGATTTACGATCGTCGAACCATCTACATTATGAATGCCGCATGCGGTAAAAATACATGCAACCACATAAGAAATGACAACGCCCATAAGAATTGGAATAATTTTCCACATTCCTTTTCCCCAGATATTAAAGATAATAATTGTTACAAGGGCAACCAAAGCAAGCGGCCAGTTCTTCGAAGCGTTTCCGATTGCAGATCCGGCAAGATTGAGTCCGATACAGATAATGATCGGTCCTGTCACTACCGGTGGAAGAAAACGCATTACTTTTTTCACGCCGACCAATTTAATGATCAATGCCAAAATCAAATACAAAAGTCCTGCGATCACGATGCCTCCGCAGGCATAAGCAAGTTTATCATCTCCACTCATGCCGGCATATTTCCCATCGTTAAAATTTGCCACGGTAGCAAATCCGCCCAAAAAGGCAAAGGAAGATCCCAAAAAAGCCGGAACTTTTAATTTTGCCATTAAATGGAAAAACAATGTGCCGATTCCTGCACAAAATAACGTAACCTGAATCAATCTCCCCTGAGACACATCCCCATAATAACTGCTTACCAGAATTGGCACCAAAATCGTAGCACCAAACATCGCAAACATGTGCTGCAAACCGAGCAGCAACATCTTTGGCAATCCAAGTTCTCTCGCATCCCGGATTGCTTTTGTTTTCTCGTTCATGAATACCTCCATTCCGGCATCCGAAGATGTCGTTTCTTTTTCTTTGCATATTTAATTTATTATACCATATACATTGGAATAAGTCACTAGAATGTTATGTATTACCTACCTTGAATATCATTTCATTTATAGACAGCTGCAACGGACAAACTCCCACCCGGTTGGCCTATTTAATCATATAAGCTCTATTTTAAAACTTTCTCCTCTAACCGGTATTGATACAGCTTTTTTGCACAAAAAAATATGACATACCAAAGTATATCATATTTTTCTGATAAAAACGAAAATTGCGACAGACGACAACAATTTTGGGATAGACGACAAAAATAGTGGTTAATCACCTTCTAAAGCATC
>ENA-UONV01000298-UONV01000298.1-human-gut-metagenome-genome-assembly--contig:-CS4-NODE-298-length-64930-cov-8.084208_pt1 | contig 64930 bp, 55 predicted proteins | sample MGYA00242461_ERZ724008 | MGnify/ENA metagenome assembly ERZ724008 | reverse complement strand
TGCAACCCTAGTAAAAAGAGCATTTAATAAAAAGAACAGTATAACGATTATTGCATTTTTGAATTAGACCGCTTTTTTAATAGCGACGAACTATACCCCAAAATTGATAAATCAAATTATATAAGCTCGGGCATTTTTAATATTGTAAATCAAATTAAAATGTTGCAAGGCTTACTGCCGCAGGCAAAAACAAAAGGCCAAAAGACGGATTACATGATGGCAATCTATAAAAAATATAATGAATTGAGGAGACTTGTAAGTCAAAACATAAAATATCTAAAACAGAAATTGGGATATCCATCGGATAGTACAATAAGCCAAATAATCCGGTCAAATGGCGTGCCTAAAATTGTATTTTTATTGGTTGTGGGTCTTGTCTATTTAGGACTCTATTTGGGCTGTTATTACATTTTTTTGAAGCAAAATCAAATTTTGCTAGCTCAGGCTTTGTCGGGCCTTGTGGCCGCGCCAATATCGATTTATATTTTTGTTGTTTGGATTTGTGAGTACTCTGTTAATAAGGGTATTAAAAAATTACAAAATCAGAAATAGCGAAGATTAAGCATTTGCTTATTGTTTGCATTGCACATAGAGCGCTCGGGATGGTCCGGGCGCTCTTGCTTTTTGCAATGCTATTTAAAACTTATCTGCTCTTTTTGCGGCGAACCAGAAGTACGGTAGTCAAACCTAAAGCAGAACCGGCAAAAGCAATGTAGGGAAGAACACTGCGGCTGCTGCCGGTCTTCGGGCGGTTAGGAACAGGGCTATTGGGGAAGTCCTTGCCCGGGATTGTTTCAAACGTCACGACCTGGCCGTTTTCTGTGATAGAGAACGGGTAGTAGATCGTATCGCGCACGAAGTTTGCCGGAGCCTGTGCTTCGTAAATCAGGTATTTTCCGTAAACAAGGTCGGAGAGGGAATAGAAGCCGGTTTCTATTTCATCCATACGGCCGATGAGCGTATCTACACCCTCTGTGTAGTGGCCATCACCGTCTGCATCGCGGTAGATTTCAAACACTGCACCGGAAAGCTTGTGCTGCGGGTTGGTAGCATCCACCTTTGTGGTGGTGACAGTGCCTTTGATCGGCTTGTTCGGGAAATCTTTGCCGGGAACAGTCTCAAAGTTTACGATTTGCCCGTCTTCTTTAATCTCAAACGGATAGTAGATGTTGTCCTGTACGAAGCCCTCAGGAGCCTTGTCCTCGTGTAGGAAGAATTTTCCGTAAGGGAGGGAATCCAGCGTATAAACGCCGGTGTCGCCTTCCTGAAGCGTGCCAACGAGCTTATCGGTCTTAGCGTTGAAGATGCCGTCACCGTCTGCATCAGAGTAAACGCCGAACGTCGCACCGGAGATTTTATCTGTCGGGTCGTCTGCGTTTACCTTGGTGGTCATAATGGAGCCATGCAGCGGCAGAATCTTCACCGTCTGACCCTCATCTTCGATGTCTGCATGTACTGCAATTTCAATACCGTCGCGATAAAGCTTTTCAAAAACTACGACCTCAGTTTCGGCTGTCAGCTCACGCGCGTCGAAAGTAAACGTCATCTCAACTTCGCCGGTGGTAGCTTTTGGCGTAAAGGTAGCTTCTGCCGTGATTTCTTTACCATCGATGAGCAGCTTATCGTTCGTGGCTTTGTTCATCAGCACACCGGTAAGCTTATATTCTTTACCGGGGGTCAAATCCTTATAGCTCACAACATCGGTAATCGTGATCTTATCCGCTGTAATTTCCTTTTTGCCGTCTGCTGTTGCCTTTGTTCCGATTTCAGGATTCTTAATCTTTACCGTCTGCCCTTCATCGTTGATGTCCGCATGGGTAGCAAGCAGCACGTTCTCACGGTATAAATCCTCGAAAACGACGATCTCTTTGCCATGCAAGCCCGTTGCATCAAAGATAAAGGTAACGTCTACGCTGCCATTCTTTGTTTCTGCGATAAAGGTAGTTTCAGCGGTGATCTCTTTCCCATTCACAAGTAATTTTTCACCGGTTTTTTTATCCATCAGTACGCCGGTTACTTTGTACTCTTTACCGGGAACAAGGCCAGTGTATGATACCGTATCGGTCAGCGTAACTTTATCGAGCGGATCAACTTCTTTTTCTCCCTCAACGGTGGCCTTCGTACCGATTTCAATCGGCACATTATGGAAGCTTACAGAAGCAATTTCGCCTTCGCTGAGTTCTACGGTCTGCGAGTCGGGAAGCTGATAGCCGAAAGTTTCCTCTGTATCGAGTTCTTCCACGCGGTACTGATACTTGGTTGCGCCGTCTTTGTCCGCGTAAATCGGGAGTGTTTCGGTAAGGATTTCGCCTGCGGCATTCGTTACATACTCTGCGGAATAGTTATCCTCAAGGCGCGTCACGCGGAACTTGATGCCCTCGATTACGCCATCCTCGGAAGTCTTTACGATTTTGAGCTGTGCATTTTTCTGTACGTTGACAAGATCATAGCTGTAAACCTTGCCGTCCTCGGAGATTGAAACATCAAAATCGGCTACAAGCTGACGGCCGTTGCCGCCCTTTGTTTGATGCACGACGTATGTGCCGTAAGGTAAATCCTTTGTGGTTGCCATGCCATCCGCGCCGGTGGTGATATGGTCGCGCTCGGTTTCTTTGGCTGCATCGAAGCTGCCCGCAGATTTGAGGTATACGTCAAACTCCGCGCCCTGCTCATCGGCAGGTTCATCAAGCGTTTCGTACTGCTTATGCAGCGCAATCTGGCCTTTCATGACTTCTTCCGTAAAGTCGGCGGGTTCGAGTTCAAATGTAATAGGCGTTTTTTGAGAAGGATGAACTTTATATGTATGAACACGTGTATCCAATTTATAACCTGCCGGTGAGGAAATTTCCTGCACTGATACTAATCCCAAAGGAATATCTCTCAAGTCCGCCACACCTGCTGAATTGGTTGTAATATCCTTATACGTAGTTGCTCCATTTTCGAGGTATGAAACACGATATACAGCCCCAGCAAGCGAAGCATTACCCGAAGCTGTGTTGCTTCCAGTAGTGCTATCTTTCTTACGAATAATTAAACGAATTCGTCCGGGGTCATCAACAACTGGAATATCTGTGTTCTTGCCGTCAACGGAAAATCTATGAACCGATGTATCCAGTGTGTAACCTAACGGAGCCACCTGCTCGATTGTTACATAGTCGCCGTTTTCGAGCTTCTTGGAAAGTGTTGCGTGTCCGTCTTTTTGAGTTGTAAACGTTGCGACAACGGGGTCATTTGTATAATCGTGGTTGGGATTTACATACGCTTTATAAACGTTGTAAACAGCACCTTCGAGCGAATAATTTGCGTTGCCGTTTGTGATTTTTACATCGGCGCTGGTTTTGGTCAGTGTCACCGTATATTTCGGCTTTTCGCCCTTTATCTTGATATATGCCATGGTCTGCGTTGTGCCCGGGCAAGTCGCCTGATGCTGAATATTGGCCTGCTGGTCTCTGTCCTCCCAAACGGCAATGCTGTTTTTATCGCCGACGGTGTAGCCTGCACCGATAATTGTAGTCTCTTGCTCCGGCAGCGTGTTTGTGGAAATCATCAGCGTATTGCCGTTGCGGGAAATATCAAAGCCTGCCTGCTGAAAATCGAACAAATCCAGCACGCCGTTGGTATCAGTAACGGTGGCCGTATATTTGCCATTCACAAGCTGCAAAGCGATTTCCTGTGCATCGCTGCCGTCGCTGCTTTTGCCTGCAAAGGACGGGACGATTTCAGAGCGTAAAAGACGATCTTTTAACTCCGCATAATAGCTGCGCACAACAGAACCGTTATACGCCAGATTTGCCATGCGCTCAACATCGTTGTCGATGCCAGAACTCCAAGACCAGTTTGTCCCGTCTACGGTAATATAGCCTTCGGACGCCAGCCAGACAAGATGCTGTGTGACCATCATTTTGGCGGTTTCGGCGCTGTACCAACCGTTATTGCCGTCCTGCAAAGCGTTTGTGTTGTTAAAACCATAAGCCACGATGCGGCGCATAGCTTCAGTCATGCCATAATTGTCTCTTTGCACGTATGCTCCGTTGTTCACACGACCCTTACCGTGCTGTAAGCAGTAGGCCGGGTAGCTTGTGCCATTGAACAGGATATCGTAGAGAGGGTATTGACCGAGATCATACAAATAGTTGGAACTGAAATTACCGTTGATGCCTACCGTGCGGTAACGCGTAACCGCCTCATCGCCGAGCGCTAATAGACTGATTTCATCCTCCGGGTTTGGCGTGGGGGAAGCAGTGGGTTCAGCCGTTGCTTCCGGCTCTGCACTGACCTCCGATTCAGTCGGTTCCTCTGTTGCCTCCGGTGAGGGTTCTGCTGTCGGTTCGGCAGAGGGCTTTGCGCTTGCCTCCGGTGTCGCGGTCGGCTCTGCCGTGGTTTCCGGTTTAGGTTCTGCATCCGGCTCCGTGTCCTGCGCTGCTTTTTCAGCGTTTGTTTCGACCGTAACCGATACGGGTGTATCGGCCTCATCGGCAAGAGCGCTCATCGGCACGGCGCTGAAAATCAGCAGCGCTGCAAGCAGACATGCAAGTGACTTTTTGAGCTTCTTTTTCATTTTTTTGCTTCCTTTCAAAGATTTTTCTATATGAAAAAAGCCGCATATAAAATGACACGGCTTGAATTTGAGCAGTAAAAAAGCACTCAATGTAAAATCGAGTGCTTTAGCCTGATCTATTAACTTTTATCTGTATTCCCAATGTCCGATTTCTTCTTGTGCGGGTGTATCTACAACCCAATATTTCTCTCCTGTATAATGCTTGTACGGTTCTCCGCTCACCATGGAGTAACCACCATGGTAGTTATTTCCGTCCTCATCCCAGTTAGCATCTGAATGAGCCCAGAAAGCATCCGTCGTTGCAAACTGAGCTCCACATCCATTGCATTGATAAACCCAATCGCTGCCCATCCAGTAGTCATCTTCCCAATGCCCGACTTCTTCTTGAGCAGGTACGTCCACGACCCAGACCTTTTCCTTGGGCTTCGGCGTCGCGGTGGGAACCGCCGTTGGTGCTGCGGTAGGAGCTGCCGTAGGCTTGGCTGTGGGAGCTGCGGTGGGTGCAGCTGTCGGCTTCGCAGTCGGTGCAGCTGTAGGTCTGGCCGCACTGCCGGAAGGCTTGCTGTTAGAAGTATGGGAGCTGCTCGGTTTTGCGGTTGCTGCCGGTTTCGGTGTAGCCGTCGCGCTCGCTTTACCTGCCGTGCTGCTTTCGGTTTTACTCTCCGGCTTCGGCGTTGCGGTAGGCTTGACCGTTGCCGCAGCACCGGCAGAGGGAGTAGCCGTAGGCTTCGCCGATGCACTCGGCTTGGCGCTGCTTGCGGCCGTGGAGCTTGTGTTCGAAACCGACTTGCTGCTCACTGCACTGGATGCAGAGCTTTCAACGCCGGTATCCGCTGTGCTGTTGCCCGCACACGCCGCCATGGTGAGCATCAATGCTGCTGTCATTAAAATAGCTGTGATTTTCTTTTTCATTTGAGATCAGCTCCTCAATTTTGATTATAGGAATTGTGTAAAATTAAGTCAAGCATCCAAGATCGAGGTGTCACAATTTCGCACACCGGTTTTTTGATGCTTGACAAATTTCCAAAACAAATTTATACTGAAAATACAAAGAGTGCTGCCGCTGAACGGTTAGCCCTCAGTACAGCTTAAAGAAGTTGAGCCGATACTTTGGCATGGGGCGGATCACTTCTTTTTATGTTCGCGTTTACGAAATAGTTCGATCAGAGCAATGATGACAAGTGCCAACTGGCACAAATCGCTAAAGTTCAGCTCGAGCTTCATAAGCGTCATCCCTCTCTCCGTACTGGATTGAGGGATATTTTATATCCAAGAAATGTTCCCTCGTACGGTGCAGAAAATCTGCATCTGAGGGCTGAACCGTCCACCGTTATGGCAGCACCCGAACCGCATATTGCAGTTCGTTTTTATTCTACCAGAAATCACCTTATATGGCAATGTTTTTATTCGACACTCACGGCCACCAGTTTGCAGTTTAGCGCGGCTGCTATCCGCAGCAGTGCCCGGAGCTGTACCATGTGCTTTTTCTGCTCCATGAGTGCAACCTCCGTCCACGAAACTCCGGCGGCAGAAGCTAATTCGCGCTGCGATATTTTAAGTGCTTGCCGCTGTAAAATCAGGCTATCAATCAGCTCTATATAAGCGTTTGGCATTCTATCACTTCCTTTCAGAACCGGCAATGTTGCCGGTTTTCTTTTTTTGTCTGCGGCGAATCAATGTGAGCTCCATTTCGGACATTCTCCGCACTTGGTCAGCTCGAAAATATACCGCCTCAGACCAAGAGCGATTGCAGTACATGAGTTCGCCCTCGTTCTCTACGGGACAATATCCTCGCTTGCGCCATTGCTTCTCCGTGGTGATTTGGGCTTTCTCCTCCTCCGATAACTCATTATAAACTCTGTATTTCGTTGCCATTTTGTTTCACCTCGTTTTTTAAAACATCTCTCAGAACTTGCGTGATCGTAACTGCATCCACACGCGGCATATTTCGCACGAGAAGTCTATCAACGATCCATGCTGACTCATTCAAGTTTTCGATTTCCGGGAGGGCTATGCCGTAGTTCGGCACGGATATGTAATACGTAATCGTTTTGCCGACTAAGGGTAGGTTTTCCATGATTTTTGCAATAACAACTGTAATACTTGAGCGCGATTTAATACGCACAATTTGTGCGTCTCTGTTACCTTGTACGGTATATTCTGCGTTCCATGTTTCTGTTGATGTTCTAATTAACATCATTACTGCACGCTCCTTTGTTCAGAACCGGCAATGTTGCCGGTTTTCTTTTTTTGTCTGCGGCGGATTAGCAAGATCAACAGCAGCAACAGCATCGCCGCAAAGGAAGTTATGAGGCCGATTGCAAGCCCTTCCGCATATTTTTCTATCCACGTGCTGCCCTCCGGCACTGCCTTTTCTTCGACTTCCGCTATAGCTTCTTCGGCCATATCCACCCGGTGGCCGCGCACAAGCAATCTGTGCGTATTCACGCCATACGGTGTGCAGGTGAGCAATGTGACGTAATCTTGCTGCGTATCGATACGGATCAAATCAATGTCTGTGGGCTCCACCACTGCGATGTTATCCACTTCGTAAGCTAATTTCTGGTTGCACACCGTGATGAAGAACATATCTCCAAGCTCAAGCTTATCGAGGTCGGTAAAAAGCTTTGCGCTCGCCATGCCGGAGTGTGCGGAGATCACGGCGTGTGTGCCTATACCGCCTACCGGCAGCGACGTGCCTTCCATGTGGCCTGCGCCCTTTTCCATCGCCGTACCGGTCGTGCCGTGGTATATAGGCAGGTCTATGTTAATGGTAGGTATCATTATGTAGCCCATGATGCCGTTATTAGCGAGGTTCAGGAGATCTTCGTATGGCGGTAGGTCGGCTTTGATTTTATCGACATCCTCGATTTGCACGGTAGAAATCGTTTTGTTATACTCCCGTGCTGCCTCCAATGCGGCGTCTATTTCCGAGGTATCAAGCTGCTGGATTTTTTCCTCGTATTCTGTCTGCACAAGCGATTGCGTGTGCTCGTTATTGATGGATGCAATTAGCGGGTATGCAGCTGCACCCGCGCCGAGCAGGATCACAAGGATAAAACAGATAATGATGATAGTGTTTTTGCGTTTGCTCATCGTTTAACCCCTCCAATCTTTTTAGCAACTACGATCAGCCTGCCGTTATCGCTGCTGTATTCGCATGTCGATAAGGTAATTAGCTTATCTCCATATTCAGCGTCAATGCCCGTATCATATAGAGCACGCTGCTTACATTCCTGTACGTATGTATTAAAGGTTAATTCGTTGTTCTCGATGTAGTTGTAGTATTGAAAACTGTCTGCTTGATAGGCCGTTGTGATGACGACCGCCATGATCTCGTACAGTCCCAGTTCGTCTAACGTATCAAAACGCACGTATTTGTGGTTCTCCCAGAAAGCCTTTTGCTTATAAAGCTCAAGGTCGCTGAACATCCCACCGTCGAGCATGTGGTGGCCGTAAATTATCAGGTTATCGCACGTGCGTATATCGCAGTTTTCCTGTAAATACGGCGTGCCTAAATTGCTGTACGCCTTCTCAAAGTTTCGGCGCAAATAAAAATTCAGCTCATCCGGCGACTGCATCACCGGGTAATTGATCTCTGTGCCCGGCACGCGTATCCAGCCTACAAAATCGGAATTGTAGTTGTGCAGTTCCCCATAAACTTCAAGCAGCTGCGCCACCCGTTTATCTTCCACCGTGCTAATTTGCTCTAAGTCTCCCAATTCGTTTTCCGCTGCGTCTACTTTTTCGGCTATGGTTGCAAACAGTTCCTTTTGCTCTGCTTTTTGCTGTTGGTTATCAATAAGCAGATACGCGCAAAATCCCGCGACGCACAGCAGTAAAATCGCGATGATGATGGCTATGATCTGCGCACCTTTGTGCGTTCGCTTTTGGGGCATGTTTTCACCTTCTTCCATTTTTCCTTTCCACCCAAAGCCTACACACAACGGTTGCAGGCTTTGGGTGGGGCTCAGTGCTGCCACTGAGCCCTCCCTGCGAGGTAAACCTAATTCAAAGTTTTGGTGTACTCTTACTTATCTTCCTGCTCTTTTCTTCTCTTGAATACAAGGAAGAAGATAAACGCGGAAGTGCCGAGGCAGAAGACGAGAACGCCGCCGATAGCAAGCGCCCATGTGCCGTTTTCACCGGTCATAGGAGTCTCAAAGCCACGCGTATTTACAACCTGCAGCGGAGCGATTGCGTTCTTGGAACCCGCATCCATCTCATCGTCGAGCATCGTGACGTCGTTGCCGTCAACCGTTGCAGATGCAGTCTGATAGTTGTGAGCCAACTGCTTCTGCGGGATGTTGGCGAGCTTATAATCTTCATTGTTCGGGAAGTTGTAGCGCGGGTCGTTCTGGATAACACCGAGTGTATCTTTGCTGTAAATGTCGCACGGGCGGTTTGCATCATCGACGGACGTAATCGTTACGTCGATATTATTCTTGAGCAGCGTGTAGCCGTTTGCAGTCTCGAGCTCTGTCCAGATGTACTGGTCGTCCTCAACGCCTTTAAGGATGATCTGGCCCTTTTTGCCATTCCATTCGACGGGGTGCATTGCTGTTGCAGAGGCTTCTTTGTCCGTGTGTCCGATAACATACCAGATGCCCTCGTCCTCATTAAGCTGTGCAATTACATAGTAGCCATCGGACGCATTCTGCGCTTTAAAGAGGACGTTATCGAACATCGTCTGTTCTTCTTTACCGTCGCTAAAGGTTTTCGTGATGTTCGTCGCATACGTGTAAATATGCGCGTCGTCGATAAGGGTGTCGTAGTAGGTGTCATTGGTACGCTTCCATGTGAGGACGACTTCGTTTTTGTTTCCGTTGTCACCGTAAACCAGAGACTCATCAGAATTGAGTTTTGCGTCGTAACGGATACGAAGTGTGTAATTGCTGTAACCTGCATAGAGCTTGCCGTTATCGTTATCGTAAGCCGTATTGGCTGTGTTGATCTCGGCAAGGCCATCATCGGTCATGGAGATCGTCATCGTATGCGTACCGTCGTTGTTTTCTTCGCGCGTAACTTTGAATTTGCCGTCGGACTGCTTCCACGTGGTAACTTTGTTGGTGCAAGCTTCATCTGTGAAGAATTCGAGCGTAACGCTGTTCGTGCCGCCTACATAAGAGAGGCCGCGGGCCAGAACATCTTGGAACGTATACGCGCTGATATTGGTGGCCGCAGACGTGATCGTCGGCAGTGTGGAGATGATCTGATATTCTACGGTGTCGCCTGCGGATGCCGTTGCGTTGTGTGTAAAGCCGTCGGTGATAACATCAGATGCGTTATTTATGCCAGTGTCTTTTGCAGCTTCACGCACGGTTTTTTCCAGTGTGACAATACCCGTTTCGTTTTTGGGGTAGAGGACAACATTGTAGTTCCAATCTTGACCGCCGGTCGTAATCTGGTTGCCGGAACCGTCTGCCATACCACCGTCAACAGTGGTCATCGGGAGACTGACAAAGCACGGATTTGTTGTACCTGTCACCATTTCCGGTGTGCGGGTTTCAACCAGCAGATAGAGACCTACGGGGAGGCCGGTTACGTTGCTGTAGCCGTCCTCGTTCGTTTCGGGCATTGCCGTACCGCCGTTGTTTTTTACGTAGGCTTCGAGCGAATTCTTAACAGTCGTGGAATTGGCTTCAAGAGCAGCTTTAAGTGCTGCACTAAGTACGTCGGACTGGTAATACCAGTTGTTTGCATCAAGTGCATTTGCGTTTTCATAGCTGTTTTTGCCGTCTGCAAGGCCGATAGCAGCGAGCATATCTGCGCCTTTGACTTTATCGATTGCATACAGCACCTCAATGTGGCTGTCGGTACGACCGCCGTCTTTTTCGGACTCCGTGAACTGCGTGATGTCCGCAATTTTGAGGTAAGTATACTCGACACCTTTAATTGCATAGCCGTTGCTTGCCTGTCCATTACCAAGTGCAGAAGATGCGCTGTTCGCACCGGTACGCGTTGTGCCACCAAGCACTTCATTTACTTTTGCGTCATACTGGCCGGTAGAAACGTAGCTGTCCTCATTCCACACGCCATCTTTTTTGGCGTTGGTAAAGTCATACTTATAAATGGACAGCTGTGCCTTTGCGTCCATATCGATGGTAGCTTTATCGATAGTAGCCGCCGAGGCCGAGATCAAAAAGGTGCAGGCCAGAGCTGCTGCCAAAGCCAAAGCACCAATGCGAGAGATTAACTTGGATTTTGCCATTTTTCTACATTCCTTTCATTTTATTTTTTTATGTTCTAAGAGAGTGTAGATGCTCTCTTAAAATAACTTTTTCTTCCATAGCCATGCTGCAAAGCAGGATGCGGAGATCAGTGCGAGAGCAATGCCAATCGGCACGCTCGTCATGCCATTGCCGCCGGAGGACGGCAATGTGTAGTTTTGATTGTTGACCGCTGTAACAACCACATCAACGGTTTCTGTACCGTCATCAAGCACCTGCGGCAAGCTGCCGATAAACAAAGGCGCTGCGAGCAATGTGTTGCCGGACTTCGTGCCGGTTTCGGTCAAACGGTAGGTGATTGTAACGGTCTGGTTATCGACCTGAAGCCCATTAAAGGTAGCGACGCCGTTTTCATCGGTCTCCAAAGCGCCGTCAACGACTGCACTTGTGCAGCCCCCGATTGAAGGCTTGCTGTCTTCTGCGCGGGCTTCCACCGGGGCCCATGTCGCGCCATCGTCAGTGCTGTACTCGAGCGTAAACTCTACGCCCGGCATGGGATTTCCGTTGGCATCGACTTTTTTAGCCGTAATGGATCCCACACTCGGAGTGTTTTCCTGCGTGACTTCTACGACCTGCTCATCGTACTCGATTGCAAAGTCATGCACGGTATCATCAAGGTCATAGCCTTTCGGCGCTTCCACTTCTGACCAGTGGTATTGTCCGTAAAGGATCGAGTCTACCTTGATTTTTCCGTCCGGCCCGGAAGTTTCGGTTGCAATTACATTACCGTTATCGTCTGTAATCTCAAACTTCGCGCCTTCAAGCGGCGTCACACCGTCATGGTCCACTTTGAGGATTTCAAGCGTACCGCGCGAGATTTTGTTATAGAAACTAACCTCTGCCGTCTGCCCATAGGTAAGTGTTACCGTCTGTGCATCCGGCGTGCGATATTTATCCGGCACGTTGATTTCTTCGACCTTGTACTCATACAGCTGCGTTGCATCTGCATCGACGTATACAGGCATCTGATCTGTAATGATCTCACCGGCCGCACTGGTGGTATACGTTTTGCTATACCCATCCGCAAGCCGTGTGACCTTGAATGTAAAACCGGCAACATTGCCGTCTTCGGAGGTCTTCACGATTTTGAGCTGCGCATACTTAAGCTCGTTTGTGAGCGTCACCTCATACGTCTTACCGTTTTCGTGGACGTCAACATCCAAGTCTTTAAATTCGCGCCCCGGCACACCTTTGATCTGATGCAGCGTATACGTGCCGTAGGGCAGGTCTTTGGTGGTCGCCTTGCCGTCCGCCCCGGTCACAAGATAATCTCGCTCTGCGTCCTTTGCTGCGTTGTAGCTGCCTGCGCTCTTGAGATACACCTGATATTCAGCGCCCTGCTCAAGCTGTGCATCCGCACCGAGCATTTCAATCTGCTTGGTGATCTGGATGTGTCCTTTAAAGACATCTTCGGTAAAATCTTCGGGTTCCATTTCGTATACGGCAGAAGTTACTTTGTCCGAAGTAACGTTGTACGTATGCACCGTAGAATCAAGCTTGTAGCCGACCGGAGCTGAGATTTCCTGAATATTTATCTCGCCCAAAGGCACGTTGGTAAAATAGAGAATTCCTGAACTATTGGTCGTTTTTTGAACGGTTTTATCTACACCGTTTTCTTTATACGTAATTGCGTACACAGCACCCGCAAGTGATGCGTTACCAGCAGCTACATTTGTTTTAATTCCAGAATCTTTCTTTTTTACCATGATCTTGACATATTGTGGGTCATCCACAACATCCATTGTTGCCGAGTTGTAAGTAAGATAGAATAGATGTGGCGTCGTATCTTTTACATATCCGGGAGGCGGAGTTCGTTCCAAAATTGTATATGTTCTATTTGGATATAATTTGCGGCTTAACGTCGCAACGCCCGACGTGTTAGTTGTGAATGATGCAACCGGCGTACCCGTAGCAGAATTACCTTCATACACATCGTACACAGCTCCGGCGAGACTATAATTGCTGTTGCCTGCCGTGATCGACGTGTTAGCGCTCGTTTTGGTTAGTGTCACCGTCTTAATCAAAGGCACATCGCTGACATTCAGAGTTGCGTCAGCATTGTTGATCCTAATGGTATGCCTTGTCGTGTCCAAGGCATACCCCGGAGGCGCTTTGGATTCCACGGCGGTATATGTGCCGTTTTTAAGCTTCGCGCTCGAGCTGCCCTTGCCCGACGAATCGGTGGTGATGGATGCAACTTCCGTACCTGAACTGTTATAGATTTTATACACGGCTCCGGCGAGGCTGTATCCACTGTCGCCGTTTGTGATAGAGACATTGGCACTCGTCTTCGTGAGGTTAATACTATACTCCAATGGTATCGGAACATCTGATACATTTAATGCAGCGTCTCCGTAAGAAATCGTTACCCAATGCGTTGTTTCGTCCTTGTAGTAGTTTTTTGGAGAAGTCGTTTCCTTGATGGAATACCGTCCGTTTTGGAGGGCAACATTTGTGTATCCGTATCCCGATGCGTCCGTGGCTATAGTCGCTACTGCTGTATTGCCGCTGTAAACGGTGTACACAGCACCCTTAAGGCTGTATCGATTATCACCATTAGTCATAGATGTGTCAGCACTGGACTTTTTTAGATAGATGTAATAGGACGGTGTAACCGTCTGCACTTTGAGATAACTACGTACAGTTTTGGTCTTGCCAAGTGGTGTGGCTATAAGTTGTATAGCAGAATCTGTGCATTTCCACCAAGCCAAATTTGAATCGTCGCCTATGGTACGCGATCCCGTTGCAACAACGCCCGACGGATACTCTTTTGTGGTCGAGATTGTGAGCTTATTGCCGTTTTTGGTGAATGTTATACCGTTACAGGTGTACGTATAATAGGCAGCAACAGATTTGCTGTCCGTGACTGTTGCTGTATACTTGCTGCCATCCCAATACATTTTTATTGTCGTCGAAAAGCTGGATGAGCTGCTTGAAGCAAAGGAGGGAATCGTATAAGCATTGAGCAGCTTGGCTTTGACCTCAGCGTAATAGCTCCTTACAACCGTAGGGTTATACGCATTTTTGGCAATGGTTTCGAGGTCGGTATCGACCTGCGATTTCCATGTCCAGCTTGTATTGCTGTGCTTGGTGATGTAGTTTTTTTCGGCTGCCCAGATCAGGTATTGCGTGACAAGCCATTTTGCAGTTTCATTTGCATAGTTGCCTTTCAAACCGCTGCCTTGTGCATCATCCCACTTGTTCTTATCCAGAGAATTTGTTTCATGAAAGCCTTCCGCCAGGATAGCTTTCATGGTCGTCTGCTGCGGCACAGTAAACGACGACCACGTAAAATCTATGTTGCCCCAAATTAGCTTTGCCTTCTCTAAGCAATATGCCGGATATTCAGTTGAGCCGGACTTGATTGCCTTTGTGGGCAGATGACCTAATGAGCCGGTCACTGTTGTCGTCGTATCTTTGGCGAGCGAATAATAATGTATAACGGATTTGCCGGTATCACCTATACCGGTAGGCGATATTCCCGCCTCTGTATCGGCGGCATAGCCCATAATCCACTCGCCCGGCATTGTCCACAGGTATTCTGCCGGATCGGCTTTACCCTCCGAAGTGATGACTTCAAAGTGCAAATGCGGGCCGGTAGCATTTCCGGTACTGCCGACACGCCCGATGCGCTGACCGCGCACGACTTTTTCGCCTTGCTGCACATTGATCTCAGATAAGTGTGCATACAGCGTCGTATTGCCGTCCGCGTGCCGAACTTCGACCATGTGACCGTAGCTCATCATGCCGGTGGTGTCATACGACCCGTCCCAAATCTGCACATAGCTTACAGTGCCATCCTCTGCCGCATATACAGGCGATCCGCTTGATGCGGCAATATCGATCGCCTTGTGCTCGGCGCTGTATTCCTGTGTGATTTCACTGCTGTTCGGCACAGGGAACAGGTAGATACATACCTTATCTACATTATCCAATACGTCGTGCTCAAGCTTTACCGGGTTCGCGACCGGCTGCGGTGACGGCGTAGGTGTCGGCGTTACAACAGGGGATGCGCTCGGTACAGCACTGGGCTCCGGCGTACTCGTGGGCACTGCTGTCGGCGTTGCAGTAACTCCGGGTGTAGCCGTGGGAACTGCGGTAGGTTCTGCCGTCGGGGTCGGTGTAGCGGTACTTTCCGGCGTAGGCGTTGGCTCCTGCGTTGGCTCCTGCGTCGGCTCTGCGGTAGGTTCCGGGGTAGGCTCCGGGGTCGCTTCAATATCCGCCGGAGGATCTTCTGAAATTTCTTCCTGCCCGGTATCTACATCAAAAGAGACTTCAAAGCTCGGACTTTCCACAGGCACGTCGGCTTCATCCGCCAGAGCACTTAACGGCAGTGACATCGTAAGGATCAACGCCGCAAGCGCTCCGGCCAAAATCCGTTTTGCTTTCTTCATTTTTTGCCATTCCTTTCGTTAGATTTTTATATGAAAAAAGCCGCACTCAAAAAGTACGGCTTGAATTTTTGCAGTAAAAAAGCACCCGAGAAAACGGATGCTTCATGCTGCAATATTCAATTTTTATTTGTATTCCCAGTGACCTTGTTCTTCTTGCGCAGGCTCATCAACTACCCAATGCTGACCTGTTTTTACCCAATAAGACTCTCCCGGTACCTCAGTATAACTTCCCATTGAATGTTTTCCTGCTTCGACAAGAGGGATTACATGTTCATAGAAGGCATCTGTTGTCGGAAAAGTCTCTTTACACTCATTACATCTATACACTACATCACTCCACCAATATCCATCTTCTTCCCAATGGCCAACTTCTTCCTTTGCAGGTACGTCCACGACCCAAACCTTTTCTTTGGGCTTCGGAGTTGCTGTGGGCGCAGCAGTCGGTTTTGATGTAGGAGCTGCCGTAGGCTTGGCCGTCGGAGCGGTTGTGGGTTTCGTGGCAGGTTTAGTCGTTGCAGTCGGCTTAGAGGTAGGCTTTGCTGTCGGTGCTGCCGTGGGTTTAGTTGTCGACGCAGTTGTCGGTTTTGCTGTGGCAGAAGGCTTCGCAGTCGCGCTGCTACCGGAAGACGGTTTGCTCACAGTATTGTTGCCAGAGCTGGGCTTCGTTGTGGCAGACGGTTTTGCGGTTGCACTCGGCTTCGATGCTGTGCTGCCGGTAGAACTTGAAGACGACGGCTTACTCGTTGTGCTATTCTCAGTTTTAGACGTGGCAGACGAGCTGCTTCCCTTCGAACTCTCGGTTTTGCTGCTTCCTGTTTTTCCGCCCGGCGTCGCCGTAGGCTTTGTACTTGCAGTGCTTGAGCTTGCAGTCGGTTTGCTGCTCGTCGTTAATGCACTGCTTCCCTGCTCTTTTTCGGACACAGAACTGCTTACTGCACTGGATGTGGAGCTTTCCGTTACGGCGCTTTCGGTATTGCTGCCCGCACACGCCGCAAGCGATACCGTAAGCGCCGCCGCCATCAATATTGCTGTGATCTTTTTCTTCATAGTCGTTCACTCCTCATATAGAATATTATAATAGCTTTTTAATTTGATTTCAATGAGAAAAGAAAAAACCGGAAGTACTTCCGGTTTTACAGCTTGATTTCAAATTCTTCTTCAATTTTTGGACTGTGGTGCTGTTCATGGTTCATGGTTAGCGCCAAACCTTCAAGACGTTCGATACGTTGGTCTAATGCGCTCGAAAGACAAACACAGCGTTCGGAGTCGAGGTAGGGGGACTCTGCGAAGATTTCGCACACACGGTTTCCAAAGCGCTGTAACGCTTCAAAGTTGACCCAATCGAAAGACGATACGAGTTTAAGTTGTTCCTCATGCGTCTCTTTGAACGGCTTTGAAGGCAAATCAGAGGCCAGCGGACGGATGAGTTTGGTCGGTGTATTACACCAAAGAGATGTACCGGAGTCGTAGATCGGCGCAGAACCGATCCACTCTAAGGAGTTGGCGTTTCTAATCGCACCGAAGTTATTATAGTGACGGTCAGTATTGGCGAGTAAATAATCGATGACAATCATTTGGTCTACGGCTTGCTGTGCATTAGAGATGCCAAAGGCGGCACAGCAGTTAAGGTAATGCTGATATGTCGTGAGGTGATTTGCTTTCTTTTGAGACTTCATGATGTAGTCAGCAGAGATAAGTTCTGTGTCCGCATCGATAAAGTCTTCGCAAACGCTGTAAGGATAATCGCCCTGCATAATGATCCGATAGGGAACATGAGGGATGTTGAGCTTTTCCATCAGCTCAGAAGCAATAACTTCATTGTATGGCTCCTGTTGGTTCACGCCACTGCCGCCTTTAATGAGGCAGCGCTTGCCGTCGATGATCGTCCACTTTTTGCGTAGCCAACCATCGGAGGTGTTGTCCGGGGACATCAAATCGATTTTCGCACTGGAGCTGTGACCGCCAAAAAGAATGTCACCGATGTCACGGGAAAAATCATTTGTGAAAAAATTGATCTCAGCCCATTCCAACGAGGAACCTTTCTCCTTGATCCAATACTGATCCGAAAGGCTAAGTCCGTAGCTTTTATCGATAAGCTCTTGCGTGCTGCCGATACGCAGAATAGCGAGCGCTTGTTGAATACCTTGACGGCTTGCCGGAATAGAGCGCCCATACCACCACTTGTTAAGTGCTTTGCGGTCGAGGACGTCATTCCTGTATGCAATGCCAATCGGAATGTGCGCAGCGTTATGCACGTCTCCCACACGAGTAATAGCGCCGGACGCATCATCCAGTTCAATATCGACTACGGATATTTCTTTGTGCATCAATGTGTAGTGCATGGCAACACCTCCTTATTCCTAAAGCGTTGCTTATAGATACATTCCAAAATCTTGTTCATTTTCGTGTTTGTGATATTGGCTTTGTTTATGCTGCTGATTTAGCTGTGCATTTAAATTTTGAATTTGCTCTTTGAGTTCCATATTTTCTTTCTCTAAATGCACAATTCTTTCTTGTTGCTTTACCATGATGTCGGAAAAAGCGCGTAAACTCTCAATATGTTTATCGATTTCTTTTTCTGCGTTGGTCAATATATGCTCGCGATTTTCTTTAGCGGCTTTTTCCATACGTAGATGCTGTAAGGTCTCGCCCGTAAGCACTTTTAATTCTCGATGGTCTTTTGAAACTAAATTAAGCAAAACTTCGTTATTTGGATTAAGAGCACCCATTACAGCGTTATGATTTGTAGTTTCGTAGCCTAATCGATCATTTAAGAGCTTTTCAATTTTTTCATATGTTTTTTCAGGAATTTTGTGTAAGAATGCAAAATACGAAATCGAGGTAAAAACAAGAGAAGAAATAGCACCAGTTATTAAGCTAATTAGAATCTCTTGAAAAATATCGTTCAAAAGAAACCCTCCCAGTGAAAAGAAAAAGATAGAATATAGAATGGTTATTGCCCACAAAGTGGCTGTAATACCTTCCAACACTCGAATCAATTTTTCCATGTTTTAATTTTTCACCTCCATTATACAGTGTTCGTGAAATCATTTCAAGGCTTTATTCCTCACTGTCCTGCATTGTATCGAACAGAGAAATGCGGCCGGTGGAACGTTTTACGGCTGCAACAGCTTTGCTGCGCATTTTATCGTACTCATCTTTCGATAGTTCGTATTCGAATGCGACGATGCGTGTTAGCATGTTTGTTTCAACAGCTTGTTTAAAGAGCTGCGAAGATATGCGATCTGTTGCCCTCTGCACAATCGCCTCGACTTGTCTGCCGTAGATGCCGCAAAGGTAGTCTGTGTTCATTTGATTGCTCAAATAGGCGAAATAAAATTTCAAAGCTGCTTCAATTGCTTCGCTTCGTCCGTTTTGTGGATTGAGGTGCAAAAGATCAACAATAGCATCTAACATACGGACTTCATCATCTGCAAGGTACGTTGAGACCCTCTTTTTGTCAGTAGCCATTTTAAATTTATAGCATCTCCTTTTGCTTCAAATTTCAGTAGTACCACTAGTAGTACCACCGGAATTTGGCTTGAAATCTGAATATTTCGTTTGTTTTATGAAATAGTAGGCGGTAAGGTGGTACTACCGTTCAAAAAGTAGTACCACTTTTTAAAACCCGAAAAACAAGTCTTTTTTAGCAAGGGTGGTACGCGGGGTGGTTCCACCATGCTCTAAAGTGGTACCACCTTATTTTGCCTTGAAAATCCGCGCACTGCGCGGATTTGTGTCGCAGTAGAAACACGAAGTGGTACTACTGCTTTATCCTGCATTCTAAAAAGACACCGATTGGAGAGATTTTGGTGCGTTTTCGAGATGCGGAATAGCTTAAAAATATCACGACCAGAAACCACCGGGGTTTGAGATCGGATTTGACTTGGTTTCGGACTCCGGTTCCGGCTGAAGCTGTGGGTCATTGTGGATAACCTTTTCTTCGGAAACCGGATCAGAAACGGTTGAAAGTGTTGTGCCTTCAATGTATTCCCGCACGGCTTTTGGAACGATTTTCTTGTACATTTTCTCGAAATACGCTACGAATTCTGCGTCAATATCGATGCCTTTTTGTGTTGAAAAGGTGTGCAGTGCATCGTATTTTCGCTCATCTAAATTGAGTTTTATGGTGAGTTTTTTCATTGTTTTTGACCTCTTTTTCTTCAAAAATTTTCGTCGTCGGCACGCCGAGCGTGCCGATTATTAGTAAGGAAAGAATACCCACAAAATTGTGGATCACTCAAAGAATTGCAAAGGGTCGAGCCTATTATCGTTGTATCTGATTTCGAAATGGAGATGATTTCCGGTCGAATCCCCGGTACTTCCGACGTAGCCGATGAGATCACCGGCAGATACAGATTCGCCGACTTTTGCAACACGTTTTGTTTGGTGAGCATATAGGGTAGACCACCCGTTTCCGTGGTCGATTTTTACGAAATTGCCGTAGGAATCATGCCAAGTGCTCATCACAACTGTGCCGTCGGCCGCTGCATAAATCGGGGTCATTGCCGGTGCACCAATATCGATTGCACCGTGCGAATTTTCGTACATTCCGGTGACCGGATTGTACCGGGAACCGGAGCCGGAAGTAATGTAATCTTTACCGTAAGGAGCGGGGAGAGGCCACTCAAATTCACCCTTTCCCGCTACAATTCCGGCGGAGATTTCTTTAATTCTGCCGTTCTCCAGTGTTACCTTTTTAGTGCCGTATGGGTGTGTTCCGCCGGTCAAATATGTAATGCCAGGCAACTGCATCCAGTACGTCCAACTGCCCTCACTGAGCTGCGTTTTTACTACGCCGTCGTGGTTGCTTTTGGCCTCAATTACCTCACCGTTTCCTATATAAATACCGATGTGGCCGCTCATACAAACGGCCAAACCGGGTGTATCGGGGATAGAGGAAATCTCACCGAAAATGACAGCGCTGCGGAACATTCCGTCTGCGCCGACATCGCGGAAACCATTGGATTGGTAACGGATAATGCCAGTGTCTTCATCAATCCATTCATACGCTTTTATGAGCCCGATGCAGTCAAAAGCAGGCTTTCCGCCGTAGGTTTCGTAGATGAAATTGACCTCGCTGTTGGTCAGATTTGCATCGGAATCCGTGAAAAATCTGGACTGCTGCTGCTTAAGAAATGCCATGGTTACGTCTTGGCCGTAAGCGCCATAGATGTAGCCGGAACCGGCATCCAGAGCGTTTATTGCGAAGTTGGTGAGACCGATATTTGTTTTGCCATCGCTGCTTTTTAAGTTACGGATCAGCGTAGAACGGTCGGCATAACCGGTGGGCATTTGCTCTGCAAGCCGTAGCAGTTGCGAGCGCATGTATGCGTTGATTTTGAGATCAAACGTGCGCTCGATTTTATCAAAAATTTCATCGGAATCGGTTAGCGGGGAGAGCTTATCATCTGAAACAAAACAGTCAATCAGCTCATCGGTTTGATTCTTTAATCGGTCGTTATCCGCAAAGATTTTGGCGTACACAGCATAGAGAAGCTTATCATTTATGCGTGCACCGGAGTCAAAAACAGCGCTGTATTCGTTCAGTTTTGCAGAGAAAAGCTGCGAGCAGTCGAAGCCTAAATCGGTAAAAGTCATTGCACCGCAGCTGCCGAGCAGTGCAGCGGAAATGATAAAAATAGAGATGCAGGCAATAATGATTTTTTGCCATGTTTTGGGGTCGGCTGCGACCAAAGCGAGCTTCGCAATTAAAACCGGGTTTGCCATTTTTCCTCCGAAAAACCGGAAGTACTTCCGGTTTTATAGCATTGTGATTTCAAATTCTTCATGCTGTTCTTGCCTGATTTCTGCACGATTTTGTGTTGCGATTTGCTCAAAATCGTGTATGATTTTTTCTTTTGTAAGCGTATTTTCAGAGCTTTGCTGAATGGATTTTTTCGAGATTTGACGCATCCATTCTGCGAATTTTGGAGAGAGTTCATTGATTTGTGCCACGGAAAAATCGTAATTACCTTGGTTCAGCATAGCACGGACAGTACGCACATTTTGCTGCAAGGCGGCGAATTGCTCACTTCTTTCGAGCGTGAGTTCATCGGTTTCACCGAGCTTTTCCGAAACGCTCTGTTCGATTTCGGAAAGCGTAACATGCAGATTTAAGTAAGGAATGAACTCGTTTAAGATGTATTCTTTTTCGTGTCTGTCCTGTAAAAGTGCATCGCTGCCGCCTATTTCTAACAAGTAATTTTCCCACTGAGGGTTCTCGTTGCACAGCGTATTTAGCCGCTTGATATGGTCGATCAGACTGCCTTCACCGGTGCCGAAACTCTGTCGGCCTTCATAGCTGCTCGGTTCTCCGTGCAGCATATAATCAATGCGAAAAGCTGCTTTGTGGTAGCAGTTCGGGTACTTCTGCTGCGCCTTATCGATTGCTTTAAAGAGTTCGTTTGCACGCGATAATCGCATGGTCTGGCCGTCGTGCAGACGCTTGCTTTCCGTCCATATAACGGTTACGGTTGGCTCCTTTTTCATAGCCTGTTCACGCTTCAGTTCAGCAGCTTTTTGGGAAGAAATGATTTGCTGCGGTATTACGCCTGCGAGAGAAAGTTCCTGTTCCATTGCCTCAATATGCTGCTGAAATTTTTCGCGAACCGGTGCCAAAAGTGCATCGATTTTTACTTCCGGCTGTGCCTTAAGCAGCTCTTGGTAGCAGGCTGCAAGGTGGCTTTTTCGGGCGTCACTGGGCTCAATTCCGAACGTTTTTCCAAACATAATAGAGAGACCGTCGGCTTCAAATTCACGCTGCATGGTAGGCTTTTCTATGTTAGGACTATGCCCCATAAAGTGGTGTGACATTTCGTGCAACAATGTATCGAGCTTCTGTGTGTCGCCGAGTAATTGGTTAATATGGATGTGCTTGTTGCGCGGGTTATAAGCGCCGCGTGTGCCGATTCCTTCAAAATCTTCTTCGGATACAGGCACGCCGATTTCTTCAGAATAAAGGCAAAGAGTGTTGTAAATATCTTTGTGCTGCGTACTGTTGTATCCTACGCCGCAGAGCTTGGGGTAGTCTTCTGGCGGACAATTTGTCTGCGAAATATCGAACACCGTGCAGGGTTTGAAATAGGTAAAATCACGGCTTTCGAGCATGCCGATTTCAACTTCATGGCGTTGTTCCGGCGAGGCTTTAGATAAAAGAACCCATGTTGGATTTGGCACGTTTGGCTTGAAATAGCGCGTGGTTTCCGGCCGATAAATATTAGCACCATGCTCACCTTCCTGCACATAATACCCAAGTTCTTTCCAATGTGTGTATGAGGCAATAAATACGGAATCAGGACGCTGCCGGTAGATCAGCATTGTGTTTCGTGAAGAATATTTGTAAAACTGAGTGCTGAATGCGAGATATTCTGCGATGTCCTTGGGATCGTTTTCCCAATGCTTTGTGAGCTCCTGAATCTGCAAATCTGCTTCTCTTTGCTTCTTTTCGTGATGTGCTTTACGTTCTTCTTCGGAGTAGAATGTTCTTTTTTTAGGCATCTTCTTGCTCCTCTCCGCGTATCAAGTGCTCAAGTAGGTCATCCGGCAATTCCTTGTAAATTGCCAACACACGATCAAATTGTTCGGGTGGCAGATCAATAATCGGCTTGCATCTGAAGCGGGGATACGGCTCACCCTGATTTACAAATTCATCCGGAATTTCGGTCGTGTAATACAAATCGCCCCACTCATCGGCACAAACGGTAATATTCGCTGTGCTAAAAACGATGGTGACATTTTCTAAAGGCTTATAGCTCATAAATAAATCATTCCTTTCATAAAAAACTGTATGAAAAAAGGTTTGCTGCCTGTATGTACAGGTAACAAACCTTTTTGCTGCTTTGTTTTATTTTCATATCTTTTCGCGTACCATCGTTAAGGAGTAGCCTAATAAGTTTTGACCTCTCCACTTAGTTATGTCCAGTCGATCTGGATCACTCATTGATAGGCCCACGCCCCAAATCTTATCTTTGACGGCACATTCTGCGAGAAGATTGTCGCCGGTAGCTTTCAGAAGATCTTTTAAGTTGAGGTTTTGAGAAAACTTTGCAAGCAGTCCCTCATATACAACGATTTGTCGGATGCCATTCCAACGGTTTTCGTTATAGTTAGAAACTTGCCTCCCGAATTCTTTTATTTGAGCAACATCATGAGTGGTTAAAATCTTTTTTGCAATAGTTTGGTCACAAAAGCACATGGCTTTTTGATACATCATAAATTGCTCCATTGAGGAAAAGGTGATATTGGATACGTTGAATTCGGATAAATACCAATTGCTCAAATATCCGTTTTCTTCGTCAGGGTTATGAAAGCAAAGGATTTTCATGGCGCTCCACCAACCTTTTTTACGGCCAAATCAAGTTCTAAATCGTGTAATCCCATGTAGGCTTTTGTTAAAAAATCCAATGGCACTTTTTTAATAATCTCCTTGCTTGAGACGTTGTAGAACCATTGATAATAGGCGTAAAATTCACCTATCCAGTCAGGAATAAACCCTTTGAGTGCTTTGCCGTTTTTGAGATGATAGTGTTCTGTTTGCTGAAAGTAATCCCACAATTCGGCAGCATTCATGGTGCTAACATAGGCTTTACCTTGATCGATACTTTCTCTTGTTTTACTTGTCATATAAGTATTGATGAAATCCGATGTATCTTTCTCAGGATAATTCTGCGATACAAAATCGAACAGTTTTCCTTGGCTTTCAACAATATCATGTAAGTATACCTCTGGATAAGCTCGCATCATATCACCTCTAAAATAATGTGCTGAATACATTTGTTACTTTATTTGCATCTGACTCGATGAGATCGTGCATGTTTTCTCGGGCACGTACATCGCGTTGATTGTATTTATCGTTAAACACGCTGTACTCGACTCGGATCAAGCCTTTTTTATTCTCCGTGAGTTTGGAATAAGCAAGTTCGGATTTGATACAATATTGGATGCCGAGCCCACCTAATGATAGCAATTCTTCGAGTATGTCCGTATCTACATTGTCGCGCACAAATTCTTTGGCAATATAAAAGTATGAAGCGTTAGCTCTCCAACCCTTTATAACATCGTATGTGCTTGTATCGATTCCGAACTTCTCTATGAATTTTTTAGAAAGAACTTTATAGCGCTTTGTATCCGCTGCGTCTCTGTGCTTCATCAACTCAGCAAGCCAAGAGAGAACATCATATTTTTGAAAATCCAGTATTTTCAAATCAGAAATGTCTAATTCGTATTTATGAACCCAGCCATTCGTTTCGGTTGGTCTACAAACTGCCCATTCTTTGGCGAGTTCTATGTTTTCAGTAAGGTAAAAGCCTTTTCCATAGTCGTGCTTATCTTCACCGTAACCATATTGCGGTGTAACAAATTCATTAGGTGTACCGTGATATAGTGTTATTATACTCATCGTTTCACTTCTCCTAAGCCAATGTGCTTAACCGAGTGCAAGTCCATGAAAGTGACGATTATGCTCGGTTTATTTTCTTGTTACCGGATAAGCCAATTGTAATCCTGCCTGCAATCCACCACATAATCGGCGTAAACTATATCGTCTACTATCTGGAAGATTATCATATAGCGTTTTTCAAACGGAATAAAACGGTAGGCATTTCTGGGAATATATTCCCCTGTGAGCCACGGGCATCTCTGCGGCATCAGCTCTAAGGAATTTGCGGTCTTTTCAAACTCGATCGTGAGCTGTTCTGCCGCTTCTGGGCTGACCTGTGCCAGAAATGCGGCGTGGGAAACGAGCATCTGCGTTGCCCGTTCCGATACAATCATACGGTGTTTATTCTGCTGTTCCATGACCTGCCGCCTCCTTGATTGCACTACGCATCATCGCAGTGACTTCATCGACAGAGTAGCCTTTGCTTCCACGCATCCTGTCCTCCTCGACGGCAAGCAGCTCCTCACGGAGCTTTAACATCTTTTCCCGTCTGTTATAGGTTTCGATGTCCATAACCACCAAATCTCCCTCGCCGTTCTTGGTTAGGAAAACCGGCTCTGCGGTCTTTCTGCACATATCGGCAATCTCATTGTAGTTCTGGCGAATTGCTGCGGATGGACGAATATTCATAGCGACACCTCCTTGAATTGCAGCGGTAGTAACATTCTATCCATATTATACCCATTTCATGCAATGAAATCAACAGCACCGCAGAAAATTTGATTCTTCAGGGGTACTAAATAAGTGTATTCAACCGAGTGCAAGTCCATTTTATAGATTTGTTCACAAAAATCAAGATTTAATAAAAGGGCTTAAAGATATATTTCGGAGAATTGCGTTTAATCAGGCTTTCTACAACGAAATAGCTTGAGATATATCGAAATCCAGTATAGGCGATTTGGAAATAGTCCCAAGCTCCCAGTCGTTGAATTCTTTGAGAGCCTGCATGTTTTGCTCGTATCGTTCTCGCATATCCGGCTCTTGTAACCGTTGCAACACATAGGCGGTAGCAATGCAGTCGGCAGCTGCATTGTGCCAGTTTAAGCCCGTATAGCTGCAAAAATCGGCCATGGTTTTTAAATTCTTCCACTTATAGGTTGATGGTGCGCCATTGTTCGTGCGCAGCTCTCCGTACACGACAGCGCCATCAAGCATGGGGTCGGAAACCATGGCATCCGGTCGGAATCGAATACCGTAGCACTCGAGAAACGGAATATCGAAGTGCTTGCCGTTGTAACCGATAATTGTTTCGGCGTTTTGCAGCAGCGCCGCCATTTCGCCGATTTTGTCGATGATCCCCGGTGCATCTGCTACCATTTCCGGTGAGATACCGTTGACATTTTGTGCTTTCGGCCATTCGGTTACGCATGCCGGTTTAAACCGGGACTCAAACAAAATGTCCCCATCCGTCGTAACAATTGCGGCTTCAAGTATTTCATCTTCAGCGGGGTTTAAGCCCGTCGTCTCAAGGTCAAAGACGAGCTTGAGATTTGTCGGATTCTTGGGCACTGCCGCACAAATGTCAGCGCATTGCTTGCGATAAGCGTCGAGTTCATGTTCCATGTTCCGGGCTCCTTTCTTCGTTTAAGTAATCGAAAATATCGTATTTCTCGTAGAGTTTGATGTCAAACGAGGGCTTGTGTTCTTCCGGCGGCATAGCAAAAAACTGCGCGTAGAGATTACTCTCCGGCGCAGCTTGGGCGGCGTTGTACAGCAATGCAAGCAGATACCCTTTAGGCTTCCGCACATTGTTAGAATATTTGGTTATGCGGTAGACGGCCTGCAAATGCTCCGGCGTTAAGCTGTGCAACGCTTGGCATACTTGCGTGCTCGGAAGCACTTGCTTACCGATGCGGACAGTCGATAAGGGAGTAGTAGTGATTTCGCAGATCAAAGAGATACATGCTTTCGCGAAATCCTCCGGAACATCTGCATTCATCAAAAAATCAAAATTGCCGTCGCTCTGACTGTCTGTCTTATTATACTCAGTCTTATTATACTCAGTCTTATTAGGTGCGGTTTTACAGAAGTCAAGACTGCGGTTTTTCAGTACTCTTGACTGCGATATTTCCGCACTCTTGACTTCGGATTTTCCGCAGTCCGGAGTGCGGTTTTTCAGAAGTCCGGACTGCGGAATTTCAGTACTCCGGAGTGCGGTTTTTCCGCGCTCCGCATAATCACTGGGTTTTTCAGGACTTTCAGGCTCTTGCTCACCGTTTTCTTCGTCTTCATCTTCAAAATCGATACTCATTTCTATGAGTTCAGAATTATCGGGGTAGCGCAGGTAGAGGCGATTTGGCTGATTTAACCCTTGCCGGACTTCATCGAGCAGGTTTACGGATTTGAGCTCCTTAATAATTTTTTGCACTTTATCCTTTTTGCACCCAAGCAGTTTTTCCATTTGTTCACGCTTAAAGTAGAGGTAAGCTTCACCGTTATCGTCGATCCACTTATTTGTAATGCTCAGCTGTACGCGATCTCGCAAGTAAGTATACAGTAGGATTGCTTCGTTGCTGATTTCTGCCTCTACGCGAAGCGCCACAAGCCATTTCGGGAGTTGATAAAACTGCGTGCTGTGCGCATCAGATAGGGTGTAACGCTTAGTGTTCATTTAGAGACCTCATTCTATATGTTTTTAAGTACTTTTCTGTATTTTATGAAAATCTATCAAGAGAGTATATACAATTCTTCAAAAGTTCAAAAACCGGAAGTACTTCCGGTTTTTCTCAGTTCTTCTTTATATGCGGATAGCACAGCTTGTTCGATGCGTTTGTGTGCTATAGGATTCATTGGTTTAAAAGCAAAGATTTGGCGGCGCTTGCCTTCGCGTTCGGCCAAATGCGGATATAGGACTTGTAACCCGCCGTCTGCTCGTCTGGTGATGCGCACACCGTTTAAGGTGTACGCATTATCCAGAACCAAACTGACGTAGCCAAGGTAATAACCACTACTCGGAATAGTAACGTCGACTTTTGTAACTCTCATTTTGCATCCTGCCTTTCTGGGCAAAGCTCTCCGTCTCGGTACAGCTTGCGGATCATGGTGTCTGCCTCGTTATAGGTGTAGGCTGCAATCGTCTGCATTGCACCGTTTTGTAAAATAAGCTTTGATGATGTGCATTCATAACTGCCATTAAAATGCTTCATAATTAAAGTGCCGCCATGATAGCCGTATTTGGGTTTTAATATATCTTTCACGGCTTCCTGCGGTGTAGGCATCATCTCAACATAATAATCTAACAGATCTTCGCAGTTCCAAATATACCCACTCATGATGACTTTGCGGAGCAGGTCTTCGCGCATTTCCGGGCTTAGAGAGCTCTTTGTGCTTTCGGTCTTGCTCGAAAAAGCGGAAGTACTTCCGCTTTTTGTGGCGTTTGCTACTGTCGGCTGCGTTGCTTTGGCGGCTCGCTCGACTGCGATATTCTGTGCTTCGCCAAATTTGAGCGTTCCGGCAGCAAGATCAACCTTTTCGGGCTCGGTAAGCTGTTCCGACATTGTGCGGTAGGTGCGGACTTGCCGGTCAGAGACATGCATCAGTTCGGCGACACCCTTTTGTATGCCACCTTTAAATTCACCGGATGCCTTTAGCTCATTCAGCAACTCTCGGTATTCTTCATAAAGTGTTAGCTTTTGCTCGGCCGTGTAATCGCGTCCGCCGTTTGCGATGTGCAGCATGAGTTGTGCACGTCCGGTCGAAACGCCTTCAAAAATTCTGCACGGGATTTTGTCCCAGTGTAGGTACTGTGTGATGGCGCGGTATCTGCGTTCACCGGAAAACAGCTTGTAACGATTGCCGGACTGGATCACGCCGAGAGGATTCAGCAAACCGACGGTTTCAATTTGGTCTGCTAAGTCGCGGATGCTGTCATCCGTGTCGTTTGCGGCGTATGTGTTTTTGTTTGCAAAGTCGATCAAGGAGACGTCGATCAGCTCATCACGTGCAATGCCGGCATTTTCGTTGGCCAGTTCCTTAATGGTGCTCAAACCGGCATTGATGTTTCCAAGATTTAGCTTTTTCATTTCTCGACCCTCCCGATGATTTCGTTTACGACCGCTTGGTAATCGATATTACCGTTGCAGTGCTTTGCATATGTATTGATAGGCTCGTGCGCGTTGATGGCGCGGCTCAAGGTGATGTTCTTACGCACGGTTGCGCTGAAAAAAGGAATGACGTCCTGCGATTGCAGGGCGTCACGGTAAATGGCTTTTGTTCCGTTTTTTTCATCCATGATAATTAAGCCGCCAAGTAACCGGAGGTGCGGATTGATCGTTCTGCGAATTTCAATGAGACTTTCGGCTTTGATGCGCAAGCTGTGCAGTGCAAATTCGTCCGGGATCATCGGGATCAAGATGTAATCTGCATAGCGCTGTACGTTTTCGAGAAGCTTATAGCCTTGCGGCGGACAATCAATAATAATGTAATCGTAGTCGCTCTCAATCGGTGTAAGGAGCTTAGAGAGTAAATCGTTGTATGCTCTGCCGCGAAGTTTATATTCTGTGAGCATTTCTTCGAGCCTCATCGATTTAGTGTTCGATTTCAATACATCCACACCAAAAACGGTTTTTACTATGGCGTCATTCACCGGCCAAACACCGGTGATGGCGTCATATAAGGACGGATCATCGGCATTATACAGACCATAGTACATGGTTGCGTAGCTCTGCGGATCAACGTCCGCAAGCAACACACGGTAGCCGCGTTCGGCGAGGATGGCCGAAATGTTGACGGCACTTGTGGTTTTTCCGCAGCCGCCTTTTTCGTTTGTGATAGCAATTTTAATTGACATGTAAATGTCCTCCTGTAATAAAGTCTCCGCATTGCTATACGGGTAAAATATAAAAAACCGGAAGTACTTCCGGTTTTTGGCTAAATGGAAAAAGCAGAGCTCATGTGGAGTTCTGCTTTAATGATGAGAGATTAAATTTTCAAAATATCGGAATGGGAACCTGTATCCACATCCATGATCCCGATATTTTGAGTCGAGTTGCTTACCTTGACGTAGTGTATCGACAACTTCATCAAGGAGCGACAAGTCTAAACCACGCTTTCTCATAAGCTTATAACTCTTTTTATAAGCATTGGTAAATTTAACTGTATACACTTAATCTTCCAATGCCTTTCTCAATTCATCCATGGTCTCGTACCCTTCAATGTTGGGGCTTTGAGAAATGCGTTTAGCTTCTTCCATGGCATCCAGTGTTTTTTGATTGAATTGTGGCATTTCAACACTAAACGGAAGACCGCCACGAAGAATGCATTGATGGAGAAAAATGTTTACTGCACTTGACATATCAAGCCCCAGATGGCTAAATAAATCATTTGCTTGTTTTTTTACATCAGAATCAATACGAATTTGAGTAGGTGCAGTTGCCATATAATCACTACCTTTCAATGAAAGGTATATACTGTTTGGTATACATTGTCAAGCAAATTGTCAATATTATTTGTATCTTGCTTGCTTTTATTCAAATTTATAAAACGACAACAGCAATCCCACAAAACGAAGCACCTGCCTTACAAGCAGGGGGTCATAGGTTCGAGTCCTATTGTCCCCACCAAATGTGGCCCGGTAGTTCAGCTGGTTAGAACGCTAGCCTGTCACGCTAGAGGTCGACGGTTCGAGCCCGTTCCGGGTCGCCACATTTGCCTCTGTAGCTCAGTTGGTAGAGCAGGGGACTGAAAATCCCCGTGTCATTGGTTCGATTCCGATCGGAGGCACCATATGCGGACGTAGCTCATCTGGTAGAGCGCCACCTTGCCAAGGTGGAGGTAGCGAGTTCGAGCCTCGTCGTCCGCTCCAAAAGAAAAAGACGCTGAAGATGAGGCGTCTTTTTCAAAATGGTGACATAGCCAAGTGGTAAGGCAAGGGTCTGCAAAACCCTGATTCCCCGGTTCAAATCCGGGTGTCACCTCCAGAAAGAAAGCACTTACGTTTGTAGGTGCTTTTTTGTTATATCCGGAAATATTTTGCTTGTGCAGTGCAGGCGAATATGATATGATGAAACTGAAAAAGAGTTCAATTTGCTTTAGAAAAGTGTATCGGAAGATGACATAGAGGACTATGCCGGGACGATTATATGTGCAGCTAGGCTGCGTTGGCGTGCGATTGACGGACACATGGGCAATGGGGAGTTCTATAAATCGGTTTATTTAGAATAAGGATATTGCGCTTTTTAACCTGAAAACTACACGAAAAATCGATGGAGTTTTCGGTATTTTGCGAATTTTTTGCTTTACCGGAATAAAGGAGCGGCAGTCGCTTTACAATTTGTGGAACCGGTGCTATACTGCATATAGACCGATTAAAACGAAAGCGAAGAAATTCGAGCGTTTTGACGGATAAAACGAGAGGATAGAAGAAATGAAAAAACAGCTTTTACATTCCGGCTGGCAGCTGACGACCGTCGGAAAAAATGACACGATTCCCGCGACCGTGCCGGGCTCCGTGTACAATGACCTGCTGAACGCGGGTCGCATGGAAGACCCCTATTGGCGCGACAACGAGATGAAAGCGTTGGCGCTGATGGACGAGGATTATCGCTACAATACGACGTTCGACGTGAATGCGGACGTTTTGAACAGCGAGCGCGTTCTGCTGCGCTGCGAGGGCCTCGACACCATTGCCGACATCGTTTTGAACGGCGAGAAAATCGCGAGCGTGTGCAACATGCACCGCACGTGGGAATTTGACGTAAAAGATAGCCTGAAAACGACTGGCAACACGCTTGAGATCGTGTTTCACTCGCCGACAAAGTACATCAAAGAGCAGGATAAGATCTGCCACGCGGGCGGCAGCGAAGACGCAATGGTCGGCTTCCCGAACCTGCGCAAGGCGCACTGCATGTTCGGCTGGGACTGGGGTCCCCGCCTGCCTGATGCCGGCATTTGGCGCGACATTATGCTTTGCGGCGTGAACGGCGGCCGCATCATCAGCACATACGTGAAGCAGACGCACGGTGAGAACACCGTGACGCTTGGCATTGAGCCGGAGATCGAGACTGTAAACGGCGCGGAGCTGACCTACACCGTGACGCTCACGACGCCGAACGGCGAGGAGAAGGTCTACACAGGCTCCCCGAAGGAGATCGTGGTGGAAAACCCGCAGCTTTGGTGGCCGCATGGCCTCGGCGAGCAGCCGCTTTACACGGTGCGTGTCGATTTGCAGCGTGACGGCGAGACCGTTGATACGTGGGAAAAGCGCATCGGTCTGCGCACGATGACGATGCATATTGAGAAAGACCGGTACGGCGAGAGCTTTGCGCATGAAGTGAACGGCGTGACGTTCTTCGCGATGGGTGCGGACTATATCCCGGAAGACAACATTCTGCCGCGCACAAGCCCGGAGCATACGAGAAAGCTCCTTGAGCAGGCTGTGGCGGCAAACCACAACTGCGTGCGCGTATGGGGCGGCGGCCATTACCCGAGCGATGCATTCTACGATGTATGTGACGAGCTGGGCCTCGTCATTTGGCAGGACTTCATGTTTGCTTGCGCACATTACAATTTGAGCGACGAGTTTGAAGAAAATCTCCGTGCGGAGTTCAACGATAACATCAAACGCATCCGCAGCCACGCTTCCCTTGGCCTGTGGTGCGGCAACAACGAGATGGAGATGTTCACATTCTTCGGCGGTTTGGCGCTGATGCCGAACAACCCGACGGGCCAACCGCCGATGTGGGAGCTGACCCCGAAGCAGAAGGGCGACTACACGCGCCTTTACGAGTACATTCTGCCGAAGACCGTAAAAGCGCTTGACCCGCAGACGTACTATTGGCCCTCAAGCCCGTCCTCCGGCGGCGACTTTGACAACCCGTCCGACGAGACGCGCGGCGATGTGCACTACTGGGACGTTTGGCACGGCAGTCTGCCGTTTACGGACTACCGCAACCACAACTTCCGCTATGTTTCCGAGTTCGGCTTCCAGGCGTTCCCGACGCTGAAAACGGTCGAATCCTTCACGGAGCCGGAAGACAGAAATATTTTCTCCTATGTCATGGAGAAGCACCAGCGCAACAACGCAGCGAACAGCAAGATCATGACATATCTCGGCCAGACGTACCGTTACCCGACTGCGGGTCTTGGCACGCTGCTGTATACCTCGCAGCTTTTGAGCGCCGAAGCCATGAAATATGGCGTAGAGCACTGGCGCCGTCATCGCGGACAGTGCATGGGCGCGATCGTGTGGCAGCTGAACGACTGCTGGCCGGTTGCTTCTTGGTCGTCTATCGACTACTTCGGCCGCTGGAAGGCGCTGCACTACTATGAAAAGCGCTTCTTCGCGCCGGTGCTGCTCTCCTGCGAAGAGAAGGGCTTCTTGGATGACCCGAACCCGAACCGCGAGTGTCGTGACTTGAACACCGACACCGTAAAGAGCATCCGCCTGAACGTCTCCAACGAGACGATGCAGCCGCAGACGGTCACCGTGAAGTGGGAGCTGCGCAATAACCGCTCCGAGGTTCTGCGCGACGGCGGCGAGGTGGAAATCACCGTGCCCGCAATGGACACCGTGTGGCTCGATACCGTAGAACTGCCGGAGGCGAACATGTTCACCGACCACGTGCACTATGCGTGCTACCAGAACGGCGAGATGATCTCCGAATCCACCGTGCTGTTCTCCGTGCCGAAGTATTACGATTACATCGACCCGCAGCTTTCCTGCCGTGTGGAGGGCGATGAGATTATCGTTTCCGCAAAGGCATACGCGAAGAGCGTGGAAGTACTGAACGAGAACGAGGACTGGGTGCTTGAAGACAACTACTTCGACCTCGAAGCCGGTGAAGAGCGCCGCATCCGCATTGTGAGCGGCGACGCGAACGGTATTCATATGCGCAGCGTGTATAACATTCGCTGATTTTGCGTTAAAACTAAAAAGACAAAAGCCGTTACAAGACAGAAAATAGCTGTTTTGTGACGGCTTTTTCAAGTTTCCCTGCATTTTCTCTTGCAAAATATCGTGCGTTTGCGTATAATAGATAAAGAAATTGAAATCGTAGTGTAAACTAACTTGCGCTGTTATGATTTTGAAAGATACATGAAGGAGCGATAAAAATGATTAGAATCGGCATTGCCGGATACGGAAATCTTGGCCGCGGCGTGGAAAGTGCGCTTTCCCACACGGAAGATATGGAGCTTGTGGGCGTTTTCACACGCCGCAGCCCGGACAGTGTGAAGACGAAGACCGGCGTGCCGGTTTATTCTATGGAGCAGGCAAAAAACATGACGGATAAGATTGACGTCATGATCCTGTGCGGCGGCAGCGCGAACGACCTGCCGAAGCAAACCGCAGAGCTTGCGCAGTATTTTAATGTCATCGACAGCTTTGACACGCACGCGAAGATTCCGGAGCATTTTGCGGACGTAGACGCGGCCTGCAAGAAGAGCGGCCACCTCGGCATGATTTCCGTCGGTTGGGACCCGGGTATGTTCTCCCTGAACCGCCTCTATGGTCAGGCGATTTTGCCGAACGGCAAAGACTACACGTTCTGGGGCAAGGGTGTCAGCCAGGGCCACTCCGATGCGATTCGCCGCATTCCCGGCGTACAGGATGCCCGCCAGTATACTATCCCGGTGGAGAGTGCGCTTGAAAGCGTGCGCCGCGGCGAGAACCCGGAGCTGACGACGCGCGAGAAGCACACCCGAGAGTGCTTTGTCGTTGCCAAAGAGGGTGCGGACAAGGCTGCCATTGAGGAAGCCATCGTCACGATGCCGAACTATTTCTCCGATTACGACACGACCGTACACTTCATCAGCCAGGAAGAGCTTGACCGCGACCATTCAGGCATTCCGCACGGCGGCATGGTGTTCCGCACCGGTGTGACGGGCCTGAATGGCGAAAACAAGCACATCATCGAGTATAAGCTGACGCTTGATTCCAACCCGGAGTTCACTTCCAGTGTGCTCGTAGCGTTTTCCCGCGCGGCATACCGCATGCACAGTGAAGGTCAGGTGGGCTGCAAGACCGTCTTTGACGTTGCTCCGGCGTATCTCCACCCGGAAAGCGGCGAAGCGCTTCGCGCAAAGCTGCTGTAAGGTTCATGCAAGTTTATAATTAAAACGAAAAAAGCTGTTCCGCGTAAAAATGGAGCAGCTTTTGTATGTTTAATATGTTTTGGAGATATCTGCCTGAAGCTCGTCGATCTTATCGCGGAGCTTTAAAAAGTCGTCGAACGCGGCGGGCTTTTGTGCGGGATTGCGCAGCAGGGCGGCAGGGTGGAGGGTTGCCGTCATGTAGATGTTGCCTTTTTTGAAAAACTGTCCGTGCTCGCGTGTGATCTTGAAATCGGGTTTGATGATGCGCATGGCGGCGATGCGGCCGAGGCATACGATGATCTTCGGACGCAGCAGGGCGGTTTGATTGCGCAGCCAGTCCATGCAGGCTTCCTGTTCCTCCTGCAAGGGATCGCGGTTTTGCGGCGGGCGGCATTTGACGATATTTGCAATGTAGATATTCGTGCGGCGGTCGAGGTCGACGGCGGCGAGGTATTTATCGAGCAGCTGACCGCCTGCACCGACGAACGGCTCGCCTTGCAAATCTTCGTTTCGGCCCGGGCCTTCACCGATGAACATGACCTTCGCGCACGGGTTACCCACGCCGAACACGACATTGGAGCGCGCTTCGCACAAGTTGCACTTGCGGCAGCTCAGGCAGTTTTCTTTCAATTCTTCCCAGTTTTCAAACATATTTCACACCGACTTTTCGCGTTTTTTCAAATTACGGTCTTTTCTGCATTAAGTTTATCATAAATCGGAGAAAAAACATAGCCCAAAACTTGTATTTTCTGTCGGTTCGTAGTAAAATAGAAATACAAAATCCGGAAAGGACAGGTATTTTCAAATGAAAGTTATGGTTGAAACCTCCGCACGTCACGTTCACGTGTCCGAAGCGGATCTGAAGACGCTTTTTGGCGCAGACGCAAAGCTTACCGTTAAGAAAGAACTCTCTCAGCCCGGCCAGTACGCTTCCAACGAGAAGGTAGAGGTCATCGGCCCGAAGGGTTCCCTTGTTATGTCCATCCTTGGCCCGACGCGCCCGGAGACGCAGGTTGAAGTTGCACTGACCGACGCACGCAAGCTCGGTATTGCAGCACCGATCCGTGAGTCCGGCGACCTTGAGGGCACCCCGGGATGTACGCTGAAGGGCCCGGCAGGCGAAGTCGTCATTGAAAAGGGCGTCATCGCAGCAAAGCGCCACATCCACTTCAACGTGGAAGAGGCAGCGGCAGCCGGCGTGGAAGACAAGCAGATCGTCTCCGTTAAGGTCGGCAAAGAAGGCGAGCGCAGCGTGATTTTCGGCGACGTTGTTGTGCGTGTCAGCCCGAAGTATGCGGCTGCTATGCACATCGACACCGATGAGTCCAACGCAGCGGCACTCGGCGGCACCGTTGAGGGCGAGATCGTTAAGTAATTTCGCTTAAAGCTACATGAGCATAAGAAAAGAGCGTGCAGATGAAAGTTTGCACGCTCTTTTTGTTATGCTTTGCAATATTCTCTGTACTTCCTCAGCACATCTTTATCGTTTTCAAACGTGATGTGCGCCGCAGCTTCTTCTGCCGGTACCCAGCAGAGCTCGGTGACTTCCTCTACCTGCCGGTGCGCTTCGCCGCCGATGTATTCGGCTGCAAAGTAGATGACATCTTTCATGACGTCCGGCTTCGGGGAGTAAGTGACGACGGCGTGAAAGCCGGTATCAAGCGTGACTGTAAGGCCGGTCTCCTCGCGGATCTCGCGCAAGGCGGTTTCGCTTTCGGTCTCATTGCCCTCCATATGGCCTTTCGGAAACGCCCAATGACCGCCGTTTACATGGCGGATGAGCAGAATTTCACGTCCGTTTTCGGTTTGCCGCGCAATGACCGCGCCGCAAGAAATTTCTTTTTTCAAAAAATGACCTCCTTGCAATTTGCCGCGGAAAACCGCAGGCGATGAAATCGGAAAGGGCCGCCCTGCGGCAGCCCTCCCACATTATTTCACAGTGAATTTATAGATTGTTTTGGACTCGAACGGTTTCTCCGGCGTGACATAGCGGAACGGGAAGTTCTCGTGATGCACGGAATCCGGGTAGAACTGTGTCTCAAGGCACAGTGCCCCGTGGGGGACCATGTCGCTGCCGTCTTTGTTCTTCAGGCCGGAAGTGCCATTGAACGTATACAGCTGCACGCCGGGCATATCGGAATAGACGGTCATTTCACGGCCGGTCTCCGGCTCGTAGGCTACTGCAATCTCGCGCATGCCCTCTCCGTCCACACAGAAGTTGTGGTCAAAACCGCCGCAGAGCTGGATGAGGTGGTCATCCGCGAACATATCCTGCCCGAGCGGCTTTGCAGCCGTGAAATCGAGCGGCGTGCCTTTTACGGGCAGCAACTCGCCGGTGGGAATGAGGTCGTCTGTGACCGCCGTTACCTCAGACGCGTGAATCGTCACAAGCGTGGAAAGCACGTCCTTGGAGCCGTCGGCTTTCAGATTGAAGAACGAGTGGTTCGTCGGGTTGAACACTGTCTTACGGTCGGTCTTGCCGCGGTAGGTAATCTCCACGGCGTTGTCGGCTGTCAAAGTGTACTGCACTTCAACGGTCAGTGTGCCGGGGTAATTTTCGTCGCCGTCCGGGCTGACATGTGTGAACGTGACAGACGGTTCGTCGCCGTCGTTCGACTCTTTCACATCAAACAGTACTTGATGGTAGCCCTTTGTGCCGCCGTGCAGCGTGTTTGCGCCGTCGTTTTGATCGAGTGCATACGTTATGCCGTCAATGGTGAGCGTTGCGCCGCCGATGCGGTTTGCGTAGCGGCCGACGAACGTGCCTTGAAAGTCGGAGCCGAAGTATTCCTCGAGCGTGGCGTGGCCAAGCACGACATCGCCGAGCTTACCGGACTTGTCCGGTGTTAAAAGCTGTAAAATGCGGCAACCGTAGTTTGTGAGCACAAGCGTCACGCCTGACGCGTTTTTCAGCGTATAAGCGTCAGCCGTTTTCCCGCAGGGGAACGTGCCGAACACGGATTTTGTAAGAGACATGGGAAATCAGTCCTCCTGCTTACCGAGCAGTGCAGCGCCGATGATGCCGGCGTCGTTGCCGAGCTGCGCCTTGCAGACCTTCGTCTTCTTCGTGGAGTTCATAGCATACTGCTCTCTATCGATGAATGCTCTGACCGGAGCGAGAAGCGTTTCACCCTCGTTGCAGATACCGCCGCCGATGCAGAGGATAGCCGGCTGGAAGATGTTGATCATATCGGTGAGGCCGACGGAGAGGTACTTGATGTACTCGTCAACAACAGCCTTGCCGACCGGGTCGCCTGCGCGCATAGCGTCAAATGCGGTTCTGCCGTTAACCTTGGACTCGTCGCCGTCAACAATTGTCCAGATCGGAGAGTCCTTCGGGGCATCTTTCATGTGCTCTTTTGTGGTTTTGATGAGACCCGTTGCGGAAGCATAGGTCTCCCAGCAACCGTGTCTGCCGCAAGTGCAGGGACGACCGTCAACAACGATGACGGTGTGGCCGAGCTCGCCGCCGGCAAAGTTGCTGCCGGAGTAGACCTTGCCGTTGATGATGATGCCGCCGCCGACGCCTGTGCCAAGTGTGATAGCCAGTGCATTGTCTGCGCCTGCAAGTGCGCCTGCCTGATATTCGCCGTAAGCTGCCGCGTTAGCGTCATTCTCCAGAATGACGAGCTTGCCGTTTGTGCGCTCTGCCATCATATCGCGGAGCTTGAAGTTCTTGAAATAGAGGTTGTTAGCAAATTCGATGATGCCGGTAGCACGGTTAACGGTGCCCGGGCAGCCGATGCCGATCCACGGTACATCGTCGAGGGTCAGACCGGCCTTTGCCAGTGCATCGTTGCATACAGCGAGAATCGCATCGCAGAATGCGTCTTCCGAGCACGGAACGGGCGTCGGATGGGAAGCCTTTGCGATGATCGCGTTGTTTTCGTCTACGATACCGACGGCAATGTTTGTGCCGCCTACGTCAACACCAAGATAGTACATAATACGAACTCCTTATAGATGGAATATTCCGGCACGCCTTGCGCCCGGTCTTTTATCCTAGTATACAATATAAAGCGCATGTTTGTAAATGCAAAAAGTTGAAAAATTTGCGATTTTTGCGAAATCAGCCTTTTGCGGGCAATAGAATGAGCGTGAAAGCGCAGAATTCGGGCTTGCGTGTACGTTTTTCGATTCGCCTATTGACATTTGATTTTACGGATATATATTTCATAACGACGTTATGAATGGAGCAAAGGAAATGGCCAAGCAGACCGCGTTGTCCGTAATATGCCTTTTTATGCGGCTGAACAGAAAAATATGAAATGCCGGAATAAAATGGCTTGATTTTATAGCCGGGATGTGCTATTATAATTAAGATAATTTAAGCCGGCGTGGCGAAATCGGCAGACGCAAGGGACTTAAAATCCCTCGATGGAAACATCGTACCGGTTCAAATCCGGTCGCCGGCACCAAAAGCCTGACACTTTTGTGTCGGGCTTTTTTGATGTATAAAACTCGCTGCGGAGGTTTTAATATGAACAAAGATCTGACCCGGGGGCCGGTGATGCGGTCTATGCTGTGGTTTGCGCTGCCGATGATCCTCGGCAATTTATTGCAGCAGTGCTACAACATTGCGGACACGCTCATTGTAGGACGCTTCCTCGGCAAAACGGCGCTGGCGGCGGTCGGCTCTTCGTTTTCGCTGATGACATTTTTAACATCGATCTTGCTTGGGCTGTGCATGGGCAGCGGTGCGCTGTTTTCCATCCGCTTCGGGCAGCGCGATGAAACTGCCTTAAAAGAAAGTGTACGGGCTTCGTTCGTGCTCATTTTAGGCGTGACGCTGCTTTTAAACGGCCTTGCATTTGCGTGTCTTGACCTCATTAAGAGCTTTTTGCAGGTGCCGGACGACGTTTGGGGCGATATGCGTGCGTATATCGCAATCGTATTCGCGGGTATTTTCGCAACGTTTTTATATAATTACTTCGCGTCTTATCTGCGCGCGGTGGGTAATTCTGTCGTGCCGCTCGTGTTTTTGGCGGCCTCGGCGGTTTTAAATATCGCGCTCGACTTGTGGTTCGTCATTGGCCTCAACTTTGGCGTTGCGGGTGCGGCGGGGGCCACGGTCATCGCGCAGTATGTTTCCGGTATCGGCATCATGATCTGCGCGCTCATCAAATGTCCGCAGCTGCGCGCTCTGTGCAGCCGTTCGCCCATCCACGCGAGCCGTATCAGGGAGATTGCCGGGTATTCCATTTTGACTTGCGTGCAGCAGTCCGTGATGAACCTCGGCATTTTGATGGTGCAGGGGCTTGTGAACAGCTTCGGCGCGGCGGTAATGGCGGCGTTTGCGGCGGCGGTGAAGATTGACGCATTCGCGTACATGCCTGTGCAGGACTTCGGCAACGCGTTTTCCACATTCATCGCGCAGAATTACGGTGCGGGCAAGCAGGAACGCATCCGCAAGGGATTGAAAGGCGCGGTTCTTGTATCCGTTGTGTTTTGCGTGATTGTGTCCGCTTTGGTGTTCGTGTTCGCAAAGCCGCTTGTGCTGCTGTTTGTGGAAGCGGGCGAAACGGAGATTATCGCCGAGGGCGTGCGCTACCTGCACATTGAGGGCGCGTTCTACTGCGGCATTGGCTGCTTATTCCTGCTCTACGGGCTGTACCGCGCGGTCGCAAAGCCCGGTATGAGCGTGGTGCTGACGGTCATCTCGCTCGGTACGCGCGTGGTGCTGGCATATCTTTTATCCGCTATCATCGGTGTTACAGGCATCTGGTGGTCGGTGCCGATCGGTTGGTTCCTCGCGGATGTTGCAGGCGTGGTGTACTACTTCACTCATAAAGAAAAACTGCTGCATTTCGGCGAAAGCAATTTGAAGCGTACAGAAAGCTAAATATCAATTTTTGGCGCACCGCTTGTCCGTGCTTTACGGGTGGGCGGTGCGCTTTTTACAAAAATTCAAGCGTTATTTGTAAAATGGGCGGGAGATCCTTAAAACGATGGCTGACGCTTTTGCGATATCTTTGCGAAACACGTCAATTCATGCAAAAAGCAAGTGAAATTTGTTGTTTCACTTTGTATTTCTGGACAAAATACGATATATGTGATATACTTGATTTCAAATACAGTACTCAAAACCAATTTGGTTTTATTCAAACTTAAATGAAACGGCGGTGAACCTATGAAATCTCTGAAGCAAATTATCAATCGCTATATTCGTTCTGCGGCAATTGTGATGGCTTTAGTGATCCTTGTGGTAATCGCCTTTGCGGAAATTCTGATTGAACAGGGCCGCGTGGAAGACACCGCTGCCGGTACATTTGTGCGTCTGGAGCAGATTATCGAAGAAAATGAGAATGAACTGAAGCAGGTCAAGGAAAAATACGATAAGACCTGTTTGCATGATGCCGAAGCCATTGCCTTTCTGCTGCAAAAAGACCCGGAGGCAACAAACGATACCTTAAAGCTGAAAAAATATGCGAATCTGCTGGAGCTTGATGAAATTCATATTTTTGATGAGACCGGCACGATTGTTTCCGGCACAAATCCGGAGTATTACGGCTATTCGTTTTCTTCCGGTGAGCAGATGGCGTTTTTTGCGCCGATGCTCACGGATAAATCCTTGCAGCTTGTGCAGGATGCCGGCCCGAACACCGCTGAGGGCAAAAACATGCAGTATTCCGCCGTGTGGAGCGCAGACGGCACATTCATCGTGCAGGTGGGCAAAGACCCGCAGCTTGTAACGGAGGCTATGGAGAAAAACGAGATTTCGTATATTTTTCATCAGCTCAATATCAGCCCGGCGATCGATTACTGTGCCGTAGACAGTGAAACGCTGTCGGTCATCGGCGCAACGAATGCGGATATGGTGGGGAAGACCGTGGCAAAGCTCGGTATTTCTGCCGAGAGCATGCAAAATGAGGAGCACGGCTTTCACGCAAATATTGAGGGAAAATACTACTACTGCATTTTTAAGAAGATAGAAACCCGTTACATGGGTTTCATCATCCCGATGGACGTATTGTACGAACGTATTCCGCTTGATCTTTTGAATCTGGCGCTATGTCTGGTTTTAATCTGCGGTACGTTGACGGTTTTCGTCGCGAACTGCGTGAATCGGTACGTTATTCATGACATTCACCGCATAAACGGCAAGCTCAATCGCATCACGCAAGGCGATTTGGAGGAAAAAGTCAACGTGCAGAGCAGCCGAGAGTTTTCTGCGCTCAGCCGATACATCAACGAGATGGTCGGCAGCCTTGTCAACAACGACCGCAAAATGTCATACGTTTTGAGCCGCACGGAAATAAACATCGGCGTGTACGAGTACCGCGACGGCGTGCAGCAGGTGTATTGCACGGAGCGTATCCCGCAGATTTTTGGGTGGACGGATGAAGAGACGGCGTACTACACCGGCAACCGCGTACACCTGTATACATTCATCGAGGAGCTGCGCCGCAGCCGCATGGTCGGCGAGCGCAACGTATACCGCATTCCGGGCGAGCCGGACCGCTACATAAAGCTGGAGGAAACGCACGAGGAGAGCAGTGTTTTCGGCGTGGTGAACGACGTGACGGAGGAGATGCAGCGCCGCATGCAGATCGAATCTGAGCGTGACACCGATCCGTTGACCCGGCTTTATAACCGCCGCGGCCTGAGCCGCCGCGTGGAGCGCATTTTGGAAGCGGGTACAGGCGATACTTACGCCGTGGTGATGATCGACCTTGACGACTTGAAAGAGGTCAACGACACCTACGGGCACGAGAGCGGCGACCAATATATCATTTCCGCAGCAGAAATCTTAAAAAAGATCGTGGGCGAAAGCGGCCTTACTGCACGTCACGGCGGCGATGAATTTGTCCTGTTCCTCGAAGAAAAAAGCGAAGAAGCGCTGCGGGAGAAGCTCACGCAGCTTGAGCAGGCGCAGGACAGCTCCGAAGCCGTGCTGCACGATGGACAGCATGTGCCGCTGCGGTTCTCCATGGGCTGCTGCTTCATAGATGAAGTTGCCGCGCCGTATGACGAAATGCTCGAAAAAGCGGATATTGCCATGTACCAAAACAAACGTCAGCGCAAAGAAAAGCACGGCAAGCAGCCGAGAAGGAAAGAATAAAGCAAAAAATCACCGAGATAAACCGGACAAACGGTTTCCTCGGTGATTTTTTTGCGGAATTAACGGCTTATTCTGTCAATGCGCGGGTAAGCCAGGCATCGGCGATGTCCAAAGCAAGATAAAGGCCGTTTTTCTCGCTGGTCTTTACGATCTGTTTTCTGGAGCGAATCTCCGGGTCGGTGAGCATGAGCTGCACAGTGCACTTATCGGCAACCTCCATGTCCTCCACGGTCTTCTTCGTTTTGATGTCGATCTTGATGACGTATTTATCGGTCATGTTTCCGTAGTAAATGGTATCGCCGCTACGCACAAGGGGCTTGCCGCGGTACATAGGAAACGGGCTCTTCTGCTTTTCGCTCATAGTATGCAAATCCTTTCATAAAGTCTCGTTGGGGAAAATGCCGGAACTTTCTAAGCACCGGTGCAAAGCATTCAATACACTTTTAATCAGTATAGCATAGATTAAGAAAAAAGACAACTTGTATTTGCACATTTGAAAATAAAAATTGCCGCCGACGGAAAAATCCGCCAAGCGGCAATTTTGGTTTCAGGCAATGCCGTGCATAAAGCGACGGCGCATCAGAAAACAGGCTTATTCGCCCAAATAGGTACGCACCATTGCTTTCAGCAGCTCATCGCGGTCGATCTTGCGGATGAGGCTGCGTGCGTTGTTGTGCGTGGTGATGTATGTGGGATCTTCCGAGAGAATATATCCCACGATCTGGCTGATGGGGTTATAGCCTTTTTCTTTGAGTGCATCGTAAACCTGTACGAGCACCTGCTGCATATCGAGCTTCTGCGGCGTCTCAATGCTGAATGTCTGGGTGCGGTCGCTGAAATCTTCTGCCATGTGGAACACCTCCTCGTTTTCCGATCGTGTAAAGGCTGCAAAAATACAGTCTACATTTCATTGTATGCCGGGCCCGGTGTTTTATTCGAGTATAAAAGCACAGTGGAATAAACACTGTATACAGCATACCGCAAAACAACAAAAAAAGCAAGCGGTACGAAAATTTTTAACAAATTATCTCAGCACAACGCCAATCTTCGCGAGGTTCTCGATGATGGTGTCAACATAGCTTTGCACCTCGTTCTTCGCGAGCGTTTTCTCGTTCGAGGAGAACGTAAAGCGCAGCGTAATGCTCTTGACGACGCCGTTGTAGGAATCGATAAGCGCAACGTTCTTGAGCAGCGGGGTGACGTTCTGCCATGCGGTGGAAAGCGTGCTGTACGTCTGGTCTGCGCCGATGACGAGAGAGAGGTCGATATCGATGCCCGGGAACTTGGACGGCTCCTCATAGTGAATAACGGATGCTGCCATGGAGGAGAGCGTATCCATGTTCAGTTCACCGGCAACGATGACGGCTTTCTTATCGATCTTCGACTGTACGGACGGATGTACGACCGTGATAAAGCCGACGTATGTGCCGTCGAGATAGATCTCTGCGGTGTTGCGCGGGTGCTGCCAGTTGTGCTTTGCTTCCGCGATGCGGAACTCAAAGTAACGGTGCTTCAGCTCTTTGCTGATGGAAGCCATGATGTCGCGCAGGCCGAGGTAGAGGTCCTTTTCGCTCTTAGTGCGGCTGTACAGCGCAATGCCGAGGTGCTTCTGCTCATCACACAGACCGTCTTCGCCGAGGCCGTTGATGACGCGGGCAATTTCGAACACACCGAAATCGTTTGCGTATGCTTTGTTTTCGTTGACGTAGGTGATCATCGTCGGCACCATGGAGCGGCGCAGCACGGTGTGGTCCGGCGTCATGGCGTTGATGACACGCACGTTGTCCTCAATCTCGATGTTGAGGTCCTTGTACTTCTTCGCGTCGCACCAGATGTAGGAGTGCACTTCGTGCATGCCGTAGCGCTGTACGAGCAGGTCTTTCGTCCAGCGGTCATCATTGTTGCCCGCGGTGCGCATGACCGGCGCCAAAGCTGCCTTTGTGGTCGTAATCTTGAAGTTATCGTAGCCGTAAACACGGGTGATCTCCTCGATGATGTCGGCCTTGATGGTGACATCCTTCGTTGCACGCCAGGACGGCACGTGCGCGGTGAAGACTTCGTTTTCAAGCGTCGGTGCGAAGCCGAGCGCGGAAAGCGTATTCAAAATCTGTTCGTCGGAAATATCGATGCCCGTATAACGGTCTACAAATTTCTTATCGAACGTGATGTCGATTTTGTCGTAGTGGCGGACATAGACGTCCGTCATGGAGGAGATGATCTCCACACCCGGGTCGATCTCGGTGAGCAGCTGCATGAAGTGCTCGATGGCGACGTCGGTCATTTCCGGGTCAAGGGTCTTCTCATAACGCATGGAAGCATCCGTGCGCAAACCGATGCGCGTGGAGGACTTGCGCACGCTTACAGCGTCAAAGTTTGCGGATTCGAGCAGCAGACTGTCCGTGTTATCTTCAATCTCGGAGTTGAGACCGCCCATGATGCCCGCGATGGCGACCGGCTCTTCCTTGGAGCAGATCATCAGCGTGTTTTCGTCGATGCGGCGCTTTGTGCCGTCCAGCGTTTCAAACTCGAACGGAGCGGAGAAGCGCTGCACCTGAATGGAATCGACCTTTGTACAGTCGAACGCGTGCATCGGCTGGCCGAGCTCGAGCATGAGGTAGTTTGTGAGGTCGGCAAGCAGGTTGATGGCACGCATGCCGCAGTAAAAGAGACGAATGCGCATATCAACCGGGCTGACCTTCTTCGTGATGTTGCGCACCTTGAGGCCCGTGTAGCGGTAGCAGAGCTCTTTATCGCGGATATCGATATCGATGCCCGGCAGAGAAGCGTAGGGGGTGAGATCCATGCGGCTGACCGGCTTTAATTCGCGATTGGTCAGCGCTGCAAATTCGCGCGCGATGCCGTAGTGACCCCAAAGGTCCGGGCGGTTCGTCAGAGACTTATTATCGACCTCAAACACAACGTCCTTTACGCCGTACGCGTCCGTAATCTGTGTGCCGAGCGGCAGGTCATCCGTGATCTCCCACAGGCCGCTGTGGTCGGCGCTGATGCCAAGTTCTTTTTCGGAGCAGCACATGCCGTGCGATTCATAGCCTGCAATTTTTGCGCAGGTGATCCCCATGCCGGAAACGGAGCCGCCTTCGCGGGCAAAGGCAACAAGCATGCCCTCGCGCACGTTTGGTGCGCCGCATACGCAGTCATAGACCTTGTCGCCTGCATCAACCTTCAAGAGGTGCAGCTTTTTGGAATCCGGGTGGTTTTCGATGGAAACGATGCGCGCAACAACAACATCTTTGATGTCGCGGCCCATATAATAGATGTCTTCGACCTCTGCAGTGGAAAGCGTGAATTGGTGAATCAGCTTTTCAAGGTCCAGACCGGAAAGATCAACGAAGTCGTTGATCCAGTTCATTGAAATCAGCATTATAACGACTCCTTTTCTTATTCGTGGTTGAACTGCGAGAGCACCTTCAGATTGCCGCTGTTGAGGTCGCGGATATCTTTGATGCCGTAGCGCATCATGGCAAGGCGGGTGAGGCCGAGACCAAACGCGAAGCCGGTGTATTCATCGGGGTCGATGCCGCCGGCGCGCAGCACGTTCGGGTGAATCATACCGCACGGGCAAAGCTCAATCCAGCCGGAACCGTGGCAGGTGGAGCAGCCCTTGCCGCCGCAGATGTGGCAGCTGATGTCAAGCTCAAAGCCCGGCTCAACGAACGGGAAGAAGCCCGGGCGCAGGCGAACCTGTACGTCCTGCTTAAAGACCTTAGAAAGCATGGTCTTCATGAAGTAGATGAGGTTCGAAATGGAGATGTCTTTATCAATCATGATGCCTTCCATCTGGAAAAACGTGTTCTCGTGGGAAGCGTCTGTGCTTTCGTTGCGGAAGCAGCGGCCCGGGAAGATGGCACGCAGCGGTGCACCGTACTTTTTCATGATGGTGTTCTGCGCGGCCGAGGTGTGGGTCTTCAACAGCTGACCGTTATCGAGATAGTAGGTGTCCTGCATGTCGCGGGCGGGGTGATGCTTCGGAATGTTCAATGCCTCAAAGCAGTTGTAATCCGTTACGACCTCGCGGTAGTCTTCAATCGTAAAGCCCATGGAAGCGAAAATTTCTTCCAGCTCGCGCTGCACGAGCGTGATGGGGTGATAGGAGCCGCAGTCGGTATCCATCGGCAGCGTGACATCATATTGCTCTGCGCTGTTGACAAGGCGGTCTTCCTCCTCCTGCCGGATGCGCTCCACGTGTGCTGTGATGCGTTCGTCGACCTCGCGCTTGAGCGTGTTGATGGTCTGGCCGAATTCTTTTTTCTCCGCGCCGGAAAGGTCTTTAAGGCCCTTTAAAAGCTCGGTGACGGAGCCTTTTTTGCCGAGATACGAAACGCGCAGCTTTTCGATGGATTCGCTGTCGCGCACTTCGGAAAGGTCTGCGTCAAACTTCTGGCGCAGCTCGGAAATGCTTTCTTTGATTCCCATATCAATATATCCTTTCATAAATGATTTCCGTTTTGTACCGAACGGTGAGCATGAAAAAAGCCCGCCCCATGCACAAAACATGGGGCGAGCCGGAACGCTCGCGGTACCACCCAATTTCGGCGCATTGCGCCCTCTGAAAGCCTTTAACGCAGCTACCCGTTGCAGCCTACTTTAATTTCAGCCGCACCGCTCCAAAGAGAACTTCACCTATACTCAATGCAGGCGCGTTTTCAGCCGACGGCGCACCCTCTCTGCCCACGAAAAACAGGCTACTTTTCTTTTTCATCGCGTTTCCCTGTTCGGCGTCGTTTGTATCCTTGCGACGCAACACTGTTATTTTAGCATAGAAATTTTCGGTTTTCAAGCCTTTCGCGGGATTTTATGGACAGAGTTTTGCGGTTATCGCACAGTATTCGTAATATTCGATAAAAATTCACAAATTACGCAGTTGAACTTCCGTGTGGGTTATGGTACAATGACAATATTGAATTATGGAAACGGAAGGTAATTTACAGTATGATGACAGATGTGTTTGTGGAATACATGGTGAAAAAGAAGACCGGCAGCAAGGATATTTTGATGTCGCTCGGCGTGTCGATCCTCGGCGCGATCTTGATTTTTGTCAGCATTTTCCTGACGCCGGTTTCGCCGATGATCCCGTTCCTCGTGATCTGCGGCGTGATTTATGGCGTGTACTACGTCATCTCCTCGCGCAGCTTGGAGTTTGAGTACAGCATCACGAACGGCGACATTGCGGTAGATAAGATCATCAACCGCAGAAACCGTAAACGTCTCACGTCTTTCGATGCCAAGGCGATTGAAGAGATGGGTAAGTACACGGAGAATGCGCAAAAGTTAAAAGGTAAGCGTGTGGACAAGACCATTTTCGCGGCGGAGACGGACGACGGCAAGGACGCGTGGTACATCATTGCAAAGAGCCGCAAGACCGGCTTGACGCTTCTTGTGTTCTCGCCGGACGAGCGCTGCATCGATGCCATCAAGCCGTTTATGGACAGAAGATTAAAGTTTGAAATCTTCGGCAGAAACTAAATTCAAAATGTGAAGCGCCCCGTTATCGGAGATTTTCCGGTGACGGGGCGCTTTTCCATGCGGCGCGAAAATGATTTTAATTTTCACCGCTTCCATAGTTGAAAACCGCACAGGAAAATGATACCATTAAAGCATAGAATGCTACGGAAAAGAGGCAGGTATATGCGGGTATTGTCAGCGGCAGAGATCAGAGGGCTGGAGTCATGCGCGGTGGAATCCGGCGTTTCCATGGAAACGCTTATGGAGAACGCGGGCGCCGCGGTGGCGGCAGCAGTGACGGAGAAAATGGACGTCACAGGCAAGAAAACGGTCATTTTGTGCGGCAAAGGCAACAACGGCGGCGACGGCTTTGTGGCGGCGCGCTTATTGGCGGCCGAGGGCGCAAAGGTGACGGTCGTTTTGATGCAGGGCGCACCGGCCTCCGACCTTGCAAAGCAGGCGTATGACAAAATGGGCCGCGGCATTGAGATCATCATGTACCGCACGGCAGGCAGCGCGGTAGACGCGGCGGACGTCATCATCGATGCGGTGTTCGGCTTCAGCTTTCACGGCCGTCTGCCGAGCGTGATGGAGCCTTTGTTTGCGCGTGCAGCGGAAAATAAAAAAGCGTTTCACATTTCCGTGGATATTCCAAGCGGTGCGGTGTGTGATACCGGCGCGGTGGAGGGCGCGTGCTTTAAGGCAGACCTTACGGTGACGTTTACGGCGATGAAGCCGGCGGGCGTTGTGTACCCGGCAGCGGGCTTCGGCGGCATGACCGTTGTGCGTCAGGTGGGCATCAAGGAGGAGCACCTTGAGATGCTGCCGTGTGACACGGAATCCGTTTTGCTCGGCAACATTTGCCCGCTGTTCCCGAAGCGCGATCCGGAGGGGCACAAGGGCACATACGGGCGGCTTTTAATGATCTGCGGCAGCGTGGGCATGGCAGGTGCGTGCATCATGGCTGCGCGTGCGGCGCTGCGCAGCGGTGTGGGACTTTTGAACATCGCCATTCCGCATGCGCTGTACCCAATCTTGGCTCCCGCCGTGCCGGAGGCAATCTTCACGCTGTATGACCCCACGGAAGCGCCGGGCGAAGCGGTGCTTGACGCTATCGATAAGGCGAGTGCGTGCCTTGTGGGCTGCGGGCTCGGCACGGCGCCGTATGCGACAAAGCTTGTGGATGCCGTACTTGAAAATGCGCACGGGACGGTCGTTCTGGATGCGGACGCGCTGAATATCCTTGCCAAAACGCCGGAAAAACTACTTGTGCCGCAAGCCCCGGTCATCATCACGCCGCACCCGGGGGAAATGTGCCGTCTAAACGGCCGCACCATGGCAGAGCTGCGTGCCGACCGTTTGCAGACTGCACGTGTCTTTGCGCAGACGTACCGCGTTATCACCGTGCTAAAGGGTGCGGGCACAATTATCGCAGCGCCGAGCGGTGAAACGCGTGTGAACACAACGGGCAACCCCGGCATGGCAAAGGGCGGCAGCGGCGATGTTTTGGCCGGCATCACAGGTGCGCTGTGCGCGCAGAATATGCAGCCGTTTGAAGCGGCATATTCCGCCGTGTGCATTCACGGTGCGGCGGGTGACCTTTGCGCCGAAGCGCTTTCGCAGCATGGTATGTTGCCGACGGACCTCATCGAAAAATTGCCGCAGGTCTTTTTGCAGATCGAGGGCAAATAAATCCTGCGCATTTTGCACGGAACACACAACTTTGTAATAGAATGGAACAGGCGTGTTTAAGCGCCGAAAAAACGGGCAAGAATATAAGTAGCGCCGCGGGCGTTGATGCAAATTCTGTTCGGAGTGTGAAAACCGTGAATGTACACAGAGGCGATATTTACTACGCAGATTTAAGCCCCGTGGTGGGCAGCGAGCAGGGCGGCGTGCGCCCCGTGCTTATTGTGCAGAACGATGTGGGCAACCGGTTCAGTCCCACGGTGATCGCGGCGGCCATCACGAGCCAGCGCGACAAAACAAACCTGCCCACGCATATTGCGCTCCATGCGGAGCGCACCGGCCTGCAAAAGGATTCCATTGTGCTTTTGGAGCAGGTCCGCACCATTGATAAGCACCGTTTAAAAGAAAAAATGGGCAAGCTCGATGACGACGCCATGCAGCGCGTCAACGAAGCCATCGGTATCAGCTTCGGCCTTTACGATACATATAAGTAAAGGCCGAAAAAACCGCGCCGTTTCGGAAAAGCTCCGAGCGGCGCGGTTTGCACTTTATTTGTGTTTTTGTGTGTACCGTTCAAGGTGCAAAAGCAAGACTTCGCGGTCATTCGGAAGCTGGCCGCACAGCACAGCGTCTAAGAGTTTGTTTAGGGTTTCGCCGATTGCTTTGCCCTGAAAGCCAAACGCTTGCAAGTCTTTGCCGGTGATTTTGAGTTGGCGCAGAGATAAGCAGAAATCCGCTTTTTGCAGCGCTTCGGCTTCGCTTTTGGCATCCGCAAGCGCTTTGCAGCGGTCTTCGATGCACCACGGCGCGTGCGCTAAGCTGTCTGCACGGCTTACGGCGAGCAAGCGGTAGAACTGCTCATAGCCGAGTTTTGCGAGCAGGCGGCGGAACTTTGCCGTGCGCTTCGGAAAAGCGGTATCGTGCAGCAAAACAAGCTCCGCGACGTTTTTGCGCGTTTTGTTGTCGCAGTGCAGCGCGCGCAGAGCTTCATCGGTGAACGCGGCGCTTTTCTCCGCGTGCCCGAAAAAGTGGTCATAACCGTCTTCACCCGTCGTGCGGACGGCTTTTTTGCCGACATCGTGAAATAAAATCGCAAGGCAGGCGATGGGGTCATCTGTGCCGATACTTTCGAGCGCGTGCAGCGTGTGCTCCCATACGTCGTAAATGTGATATTTGCTGTTTTGCGGCACATCTTTGAGATTTTCGAGCTGCGGTACGGCGCAAAAAAACAACTCCGGCGCGGCACGCAGCGCCTCGGCGGCATACGGTGCGCAGACGGTCTTTAAAAGCTCCGTGAAAATGCGCTCTTTTGCGACGCGCCCGATCGTTTTATGCAGGTCGTGCACGGCGCGCAGCGTTTCGGGCTCGACCGTAAATCCGAGTACAGCCGCGAAACGAATCGTGCGCATCAGGCGCAGCGCATCTTCCGAAAATCGCTTGTGCGGGTCGCCCACGCAACGAATGATTTCATTTTTCAGGTCTTCCTGCCCGCCGAACGGGTCAATGATTCCGGTTGCGGGGCTGTAGGCCATGGCGTTGATCGTCAGGTCGCGCCGCGCAAGGTCATCCCGAATATCGGCCGTAAACGCAACGCTGTCCGGGTGACGGCCGTCTGTGTAATCGCCGTCCACGCGAAACGTTGTTACCTCGTACGGTTCGTGGTCAATGAGCAGTGTCACCGTGCCGTGCTTAAGACCGGTCTCTAAAACGGGAATGTCGGAAAAAAGCTCGATGATTTTTTCCGGCTTTGCCGCGGTCGTGATGTCCCAATCGTGCGGCGTTTTGTGCAGTAAGCTGTCGCGCACGCACCCGCCGACGGCGTAGGCCTCAAAACCGTTTTCGTGTAGGCGGGAGAGGATGAACGCGCACGGCGCGGGGAGAGTAATCTTCAGCCCGCTCATTTTAAAAAGATCGCCGTATTGCGGGAAAGTGTACCGAAAAGCAGCGAAAACCGCAAGCGAAGCGGGATGTTCTTCGTGTTTTCAAAGCGTGTGGCAGCGACGAACTCCGCCAGTGTGTACGTGTCCACGCCTTCGCTGAGCGCCACGGTCACGCGGTTGTTGCGGACATCAAGGCCGGTCACAACACCGTATTGCAGCTTGGCCGATTCTGCGTCAGCGACGAGCATCAGCGCGATGACGGGCTTCTTTTTCTTGAGACTTTTGTAGATTTCTTTGAAAAGATCGGTGTTCGTAAGGCCGGTTTCAAGCTGCAGCTTTTGGCTGTCGAGCGCCATTTCCATGCTGCCCGTAAGGTCTGCGGGGAAGATGAGCGTGTCTTTGTCATCTGCTTTTGCGGGGATAGCGGAAGACGAAATGGGCTGTCCCAAAGAAATACACACAGCCTGCGCGGCGTCGTAACCGATGGGGAGATTCTGATCTAAGCGAAGTTGTGCACTGTTTGCGGCAGCACTGTAATACGTGTTTTTCTGCACGTCTTCAATATCGCGGTCAGTCCAAATGTCCCACACGGTGCCCTTTGCCCAGAAGCCGCCGCACACAAGCAGCAGGCACAGCACAAGCGCCGCAATCTGCCGCGTGATGCGCAATGCTGCGTCGGACGGTGTTTCGCCGCTGTACAATCTGCGCTCATGAGAAACGGATTTGTTTTTCTGTGCGGCGGGTACTTGGCGCTTTACCGGCTTTGCGGCAGGACGAGGAGCCGCCGGTTTTGCCTGCGGCGGCTGTGCGGTTTCGCGTTCTGCTTTGCGCGCGGCAAAGCGTTCGTCGAGCACGGCGGGTTTATCGAAAGTGAGCGTTTCAAAATGCTGCTCACCGTTTTCTTCTTCTTCGGGATCTGCAGTGCACAGCGTCTCATCGCTGAAGACCTGCTTTTTAAAGAGTTCATTTTGCTCGCCCGCGGGCGTTTTGCGCTCGTTGTTCGGTTCCATTTTTATCTCCTTGTGCTCAAAAAATAGAAATTCAACTAAAAAATCGAAAAATAATTGGGATTTCTTTATAAGAATAGCACGTTTGGCACTATTTTTCAATATATTAGGGTAGTTTCTGCTTGAAAAAAGCAGCGGATTCGGTTATAATCAAAAATAGACTTTCAGGGGATAACCGAAAGCCGCTTAAAAGATACGAAAAGGATGAAGCATCATGGCACTTTTTAAGGATTGGCAGGATTTTGCAGACAAGAAGTCCGCAGAGCCCGGCGCAGAACAGTACTGGACACAATATTTCCTTAGAGAAAAGGATTTTTACGAGAAGCTCCTCAAGGGCGAAGCTCCGAAGAGCGGCACCGTACAGGCACTCGCTGACCACTTCGGCGTGGATATCATCGAAATGACCGGCTACCTTGACGGCATCAACGAGAGTCTCAAGGCGGAAAACGACCTGGAGAACATGACCGCCGAGACGGAGGTTTCCCTTGATTACGAGCCGGAGAAGCTCTATTACAACATGGTCGGCGCAAAGGCCGAGTGGCTGTATAAGCTCCCGCAGTGGGATTCCATTCTCACCGAAGAGAAGCGCAAGGAGCTCTACAAGGCACAGAAGTCTTCCACCACGATCGTAAAGGGTCCGAAGGTCGGCCGCAACGATCCGTGCCCCTGCGGCAGCGGCAAAAAGTACAAGAAGTGCTGCGGCAGATAAGCTGAAAATTCAAGATGCGTCGGGCGTCCGGCGCATTTTTTCATTTTTAGGTAGCCTTTTAGAGTTTTCTATGCTATACTGAAAATACCGAAGCGAAATTCAGCTTTAGCAAAGGAGAACACTTTATGTATTGCAGCTTTTTGTATAACAACAACCGCATCCGTTGAGAAATCAGTCGTTTGAAATTGGGTCAAGAGACCCTAAGTTTGTTATGTCAAAAAGGAGCTATATACATGAAAATTCAAGATAATATTTTAAAATTCTATCTTAAAAACTGCTATTTTATCACCGGCACGGCATATGCCGGAAAATCGACCATGTGCAGCATGTTATCAAAAAAATACAACATGCTGCACTGCGAAGAAAATTACAACATGGACACGATCTTGTCCGCCGTTGACGAACAGAATCAGCCAAACTTGAATTATTTCAACACGATGCCGAGTTGGCAGCACTACGTTTCCCGCACGCCGAAGGAATTTTATGATTGGTATAACGGCGTCTCGGAAGAAGTAGCGGAATTTGAAGTCGCCGAGCTGATTCGACTTTCGGGCGACAGAAAAGTCATAGTCGATACCAATATCCCGCTTGATACCTTGCATAAAATCGCAGAGCCGAACCACGTGGCGGTGATGCTCTCACCGCAAAGTATGTCTGTTGCATCGTTTTTCAACCGCGGCGATCCGGAAAAGCAGTTTTTGCTGAAAGAGATCGAAAAGTGCTCGAACCCGGAAGCGGCGTTTGAAAATTTCAAAGCGTGTATTGCGTCGGTGAACAGCCCGGAGGTGTATGAAGCTTATCTGCACAGCGGATTTTTCACGCTGATACGGGAAAACACAGAGCGCGATACGCGCGAAGAAGTGCTTCAAAAGCTTGCGGAACATTTTGAATTAAACTGAATCAAACATAGAATAGGCGGGGTGCGGCTGCGGCGGCACCTCGTTTTACAAAAGGAGTATATAAATGAGCTGCGAAAAATTGTATCTCACCGCGCCGGAGATGCTCGAATGCACCGCGCGTGTTGTGAGCTGTACGCCGAACAAAAACGACGGCTATGACCTTGAGACTGACCGCACACCGTTTTTTCCGGAAGGCGGCGGGCAGCTGAGCGACATCGGTACGGTTTACGACCCTATGCAGGGCTTTGTGCCGGTCACGCACTGCTTTGAAGCGAACGGCACGGTGCTGCACCGCACAGGAAAGCTGTTTGCGGTGGGCGAAATCGTCACGCTCAAAGTGGATGCCGCAAAGCGTTCGAAATACACCCAGCAGCACACGGGCGAACACCTGCTTTCGCATGCCTATGACGTGCTGTTCGGCGCGGAAAACGTCGGCTTTCACATGGCGGGAGACGTCGTGACCATCGACCTTGACCACGATTTATCGGATGAGGAGATCGAGGCCGGCGAAAAATACGCCAATGAACTCGTTTGGAAAAACGCGCCCGTGCGTATTTTTAATGTGGACGCTTCCGAGCTTCCGAATCTGCCGCTGCGCAAGAAAAATGAGAAGCTGCACGGCGAGATACGCATCGTGGAGGTGGAAGACGGTGATCACACCGAAATGTGCACCTGCTGTGGCACGCACTTCATGAGCACTGCACCGGTCGGCCTGATCAAGGTTTTAGAGCATGCGCGGTATAAATCCGGCTGCCGCATCACGTTCGCCTGCGGCGTGCTGGCGCTGGAGCACTTCACAAAAGAAAACGCCGAGCTGCGCCGCACCGCCGCTGCGCTTTCCGTAAAGCCGGACGGCGTGTTCGACGCGCTCGCCCGCAAGGAAGAACAGGTGCAGGGCCTGAACCAGAAGCTCCGCGAGAAAAACGCGCAGCTTGCAAAATTGTACAGCGAAAAGCTGCATGCCGAAGCACAGGAGAATTTCATTGCGGCATACCTGCCGGTCGATTTTGACGCATGCAAAACGATTGCCGAAACGCTTTGCGAGGACGATAATTTCTCTGCTGTGCTGTTCTGCAATGAAAGTGACCGTTTGCGCTATATTTGCGTGCGCGGCAAAAACGGCGCGCTCGACTGCCGCGCCGCCGCACAGAAAATCAACGCTTTGCTCGGCGCAAAAGGCGGTGGCAGCCCCGTGACATCGCAAGGCTCCTGCCCCAAAACAGCTGAGACAGAGCAAAAACTTCGCGAGATTTTATCCGAACCGCTACAAAACTTGAATTAAAGCAGATAAAACGCAGACTTTTCATAAGTCTGCGTTTTTATGTACGCGGCAGGGGAATTCCCTTGCCGTTCTGGCTCACAGCTCTGCTTTAATGCGGCTCATCGCGCCTTTTTCCAAGCGTGAGACCTGTGCCTGCGAGATGCCAATCTCCCCGGCGACTTCGGTCTGTGTTTTGCCGTCGATGAACCGCATGGAAAGAATTTTTCGCTCGCGATCGGTCAGGTCGCGAATCGCCTCGCGCATGGCAATTTCCTCCAGCCAGTCGCCGTCCGTCGTGCCGCCTTTCACCTGATCCATAATATAAATGGTGTCGCCGCCGTCGGAAAACACCGGCTCGTAAAGCGACACCGGCTCCACGATGGATTCGAGCGCGATGACGATGTCTTCGGGCGGCAGCTCCATGCGCTTTGCGATTTCCGTGATGTTCGGTTCTTTGCCGTTTTCGTTCGTCAGCTGCTCTTTGATCTGCATGGCGCGGTACGCCGTGTCGCGCATGGACCGGCTGACGCGCACGGCGTTGTTGTCGCGCAGAAAGCGTTTCACTTCGCCGGAGATCATCGGCACGCCGTAGGTGGAGAACATTACCTCGTGGCTTGGGTCGAAATTATCGATGGCCTTGATGAGCCCGATGCAGCCCACCTGAAAGAGGTCATCCGGGTTTTCGCCGCGGCTTGTAAAGCGCTGGATGACGCTGAGCACCAAACGTAAATTGCCGCAGATCAGCTTATCGCGCGCATCTTTATCACCGTGATGGCTGCGGTCTAAAAGCTCGCGCATCTCGTCATTTTTCAGGGTTTGCAGCTTTGCCGTGTTCACTCCGCAAATCTCCACTTTGCTCTGCGCATACGCATACATAAAAGCACCTCCACAATTTGCAATTTTTGCGGCGCTTGCAAACAGGAGTATGGGCGGTTTTAAGCGGTATAATCAGCTTTAATCAGTTTTGTGCGATTTTCGCATAGAAAAATCTGCTCAAAATTAAAAAAAGTGGACATTTCGCGAGTGACATGGTATGATTGGGTCATAAGATGCGAAACAGCGGTGTTTCGTGTACGGATAACTAAAATTATGTAAACTTAAAGAATATACAAAAGGCGAACAACGGGTCTTTCGCGGTTCGCCTTTTGTGTGTTGTGTTTAATCTGTCAGAGCGATGATGCAACCAAGTTCGACAGAAGTTCTGTGCGAGATGGAAATGACGGTGCGGTTTTCCGCTACGCGTTTCAAAGCGGAAAGCACGGCGCGTTCGGTTTCGGCGTCAAGGCTTGCGGTGATCTCATCGAACAGCAGCATGCTCGGTGCGGCTGCTGCGGCTCTTGCAATGGACAAAAGCTGCCATTGACCCTGCGAGAACAGATCATCGGTACAACGCGTGTCGTAGCCTTTTTCCATGCTTTCAATCGTATCCTTGAGCCCGGTGAGCTCCGCCGCAGTGTGCACGGCTTCGTCGCTGATTGTGCTGTCATATAGCGTGATCTGGTCGCGCACGGTGCCCGGCACCATGTGGAACGTCTGCTCCACGCAGCCGAACAGACGGCGGCGTTCATCATCGCGGATATCGGCCGCCGGCACGCCGTGAATGAGCACCTCGCCGCTCTGCGGCTTATAAAGACCGAGCAGAAGCTTGAAGATGGTACTCTTGCCGGCGCCGGTGCGGCCGGTCAGCGTGACCTGATCGCCGTCCATGACTTTAAAGCTCAAGTGATCCAGCACCACGCGCTTATCGTAGCCGAACGTGACATCGCGGAACTCGACAAACGGCACGCTTCCGCTTCTTGCGGTGATGGCCTTCGGCTCATGTGTCGGTACGGTATCGGGATTTTCTTCCAGCGCGAAGAACTCGTTGATGCGGTGGATGCCCGCCAACGCGGACTGGATGGTCTGAATCTCCATGCCAAGGCTTTCAACCGGTGTGAAGATCTGCGAAATGTAGTTGATAACGGCAACAGCCGTACCGGCGGACATACCGAACAACGTCAGCACGGTGGTGTTGCCGGAAGCGGAAAGCAGCATGACGACGGCGACGACCACCGCGTTCGTAATGAGGATAACGGGGGAGTAGACGGCATCATAGAAGTTCGTCTTTTCCATAGCGCGGTAGCTCTCATTGATGTACGTGTCATAGCGCTTTTCCATGTACTTCTCTTTGCCGAGGCAGTGAATGGTGCGGATGTTGTGCAGTGTTTCCGGCACGTGGCCCGAAGCGCGGCCCACGGCCTTGCGGTTTTCAATCTGCGCTGCCAGCATATTTTTCTGCACGTGGCGCGTGAAGCAGAACAGGAACGGCAGCAAAACGAGCAATACGATCGCCAGACCGCGGTTTTGAAACCGGATAACGACCAGAATACTGATGATTCTGCACGCATCGGCGAACATACTGATGATGCCGGAGGAGAATAGGGTTTCAACGGTATCGACATCGCCGACAAAGCGGGAAACGAGCGTGCCGGGCTCCTGTTTTGTCATGTTGTCGGCGGTAAGGTGTGTAAATTTGTCCATTAAGCTGCTGCGTAGCGCGTGGGTGATTTTCTGGCCGAATACCACGAGCAGACTTTCACGCGCGGATTCTGTGAACCCGGTGAGCGCCAGCATGGCGAAATACAGTAGGATACGTGCGAATGCGGCGTCGGTTCCGGCTGTGATGGCGTCCACAATATCGGCTAAGATCAGCGGCGGGATAAGTGCGAACACAACAGCGCCGATAACGGCCGAAACAATGCCGAGGGAAAGGCCTTTTTGCTTTTTTACGGTGTCAAAGATCACCGTTCTCACTTGTTTTTTGCGCGTCATGTTCGGCACCTCCGTTATCTGTGGTATGGACTTGCGATGTATACAGATTTTCGTATTCGGGGACGGTTTTCAGCAGCTCTTCGTGTGTGCCGGTCACGGCCTTGCCGTTTTCCATCCAGATCACGCCGTCCATCTCCGGGAAAAGGTATAACCTGTGCGAAATCAAAAGCACGATGCTGTCTTTTGCAAGCGCTTGCAAATTGACGAACGCCTGCTTTTCCGTGTTCTTATCGAGCGCGGAGAACGGATCGTCCAGAATGAGGATCGGCTTATCGTGGCACAGCGTGCGGGCAAACGCAAGGCGCTTTGCCTGACCGCCGGAAAGGTACGTGCCGCCGCTGCCGATGAGCGTATTTTTGCCGTCGGTCATTTCCGCGACCTCCTGCTTTATGCACGCAGCGTTTAAATACGTATCGCTGTTTTTGCTGTCGCCGAGCAGAACGTTGTTTTCCACGCTGTCGTTAAAGAGCTCCGGGTCGTGTCCAAGGTAGCCGATGATGCCCGTGCGCACGCTTTGCTCCATGTTTTGCAGCTCCGCGCCATCCACCGTGATGTGGCCTTCGTACGGATATTCGCACAAAAACGCCTTGCCGAGCGTTGATTTGCCGCATGCGACTGCGCCGGTGATGCCGATGATTTGGCCCTTTTTCGCCGAGAACGAAATATCGTCGAGAATTTTCTTGCCGTCCGGGTATGTAAAGCTCAGGTGCTTAACCTTGAGCGCCTCAACGGGCGTTTTCTTTACTTTGACTTCATCGGCCTCGTTTTCCTCTTCCTGCGGTAGCAGGGGCTTGATGCGGTTCCAAGAGACCTGCGCCTTATGCACCGCGTTAAAGAGCTTTGCGGCGCTGGAGGATTTTACGGAAAGCTTTACAAAGCATACAAGGAACGTTGTAAACGAAGCAATACTCCATGCTTGCCAGCCGGTACCAAGCACATTCTTCTGACCGAAATACAAAATGAAGAACACGCCCGCCATAGAGATGATGCGGTAGATCGGCGGCATGGCAGCGTTCCAGATGTTCGCTTTCACGGCTGCTTTTTCATAGCTCGTCAGGTTTTCTTCGTATACGGCCTGACGCTTTTTTTCAAGACCGAAAACGCGGTAGGTCATGGCGTTTTCTGCACGGTCCAGAGTAGCGGTGCTCAGCCGGCCGGATTGCTCCTTGTACGCCGCGCCGGCTTTTTGAATGACTTTTTTCATCTTTTCCGCCGTAACATACGAGATCGGCGGGAAAAGCATGCACAAAATAGTCAAACGCCAATCATACCACAGCAGCATGCAGAGGTATGCTGTCAGCGCCACGCCGGTGTCGAAAATCTCGGTCGTGAATTTGCGCATGCCCTCCACGCAGTCGTCTACGTCAAGAATGGCCTTCGTCATGATATTGCCTTCGCCTTCTTCGCGCAAACTTGCACGGCTTTTTTTCACAAGGCTGCCGTACAAAGTTTCTTTCATATGGCGATTCACATTGTTTGCAAAGCGGCGTACGTAAAAGCGCTTCACGTAGCGTGAGACCTGCACGACCGCTGTGACGACCGCAAAGCTGATGACGAGCATCAGCATGCCGGAAAACTGTCCGGTGCCTTTTAAAATCTCTACAAGGTACCCGGTCATCGTGCCCTCAAACCACGGTTCGGTCAAAAGACCGATGTTGTAGATCAGGCCGGAGACTGTGACAATCAGCAGTGCTCTCCATTCGGCCTTAAAGTAAGAGAGGACACGATTCGGTTGAAACTCCGCAGACTTCCTATTTGTCTTCATTCTGAGCCTCTTTCTCTTTTACGCGCTGCGCGACATGCAGAAAACCTGCGCGGCGTTCTTCCTTGGATTTTAAATAGAGGGTGTTCAGTGTTTTGCAGAACACCTCTTTTTCGTCGTCAGGCAGGCCGTCGAGCAGCCACTCGTAAAACGAACCCTCAATTTCCGCCTTGGAGTTGCGGAGCGCTTCGGCTTTTTCAGTGGGGTAGAGCAGCTGACTTCTGCCGTCCAGAGGATTTGGCTCGCGGGTGAGGTAGCCCTTTTCCTCCAGCCGCGCCACGCGACGCGCCGTTGCGCCCTTGTCGATTTTCAGCGCTTCCCACATTTCTTTTTGTGTTGTACCGGGGTTATGCCGTACAAAGTGGATCACATCCATTTCCGCTGTGCCTATGCCGTCTTCTTTCATCGTCTGCACCGTAAACCGATTGGCTTCACGGGCGATCTTGGTTATCTTGCGCTCTGTGTTGTCCATAGAGCTGTGCCTCCGTTTCAGATAAAAGCATTTAGTTGTATGTTCAACTAAAATAGAGGATAGCACAACTAAAACGCACTGTCAACTACATAAAGTAAATAAAACTTCTTAAAAGTTAGTAACATCTAACGCTTTTGCTGTAACGAAAGGCGAGCAGCCGGAGGTTTCCGCTGTTCGCCCTTTGTGTTATTCGTCTTCTTTTGATTCTTCTTTCAGTTCTTCCGTGCGGGTGTTGTAGATCTCGGTGAACGTGTGTGTCACACCGCGTGATTTATATCCGACCATCGTGTCGAGACAAACGGAATGGATGCTGTTGAAAATACTCTTTTCTATATTTGGATTATCGCGTTTTAAGCGGCGCAATAAAAGCTTTGTTTCCTGCCGCTTAGAGACGCTTACGTCATTGTCACACGTTGCGCAGTTTTCCGTAAAGCGGCATGCACACTGGATAAACTCCAAATCGTTGTATCTTTTCCATGATAAAATGTCGTCTTCGTGGATGCAATACATGGGGCGAATGAGCTCCATACCTTCAAAATTCTGGCTGTGCAGCTTTGGTGGCATCGCCTGTAATTGCGCACCGTAAAACATGCTCATCACAGTGGTTTCCACAACGTCACTGAAATGATGTCCAAGTGCGATCTTGTTGCAGCCGAGCGACTTCGCTTTGCTGTATAAATGTCCGCGGCGCATTTTTGCACACAAATAGCACGGGTTCTTTTCGGTGTTGTTTGCCACGGAAAAAATATCGGTCTCAAAAATCGTGATCGGAATGTGCAGTAATGCCGCATTGCTTTCGATTTTCTTACGGTTCAGCTCATTGTAGCCCGGATCCATCACAAGGTACACAAGCTCAAATGGCACTTCGCTGTATTTATGCAACTCCTGCAAAAGCTTTGCCATCAGCATGGAATCCTTGCCGCCGGAGATGCACACCGCAATCTTGTCGTTTTCCTGAATGAGCTCGTAACGCTTTACCGCAGCGATGAACGGCACCCAGATTGACTTGCGGAATTTCTTTTGTATACTGCGCTCAACGCGCTGGTAGGGTTCAAGTTCTCTTTCCATTTTATGTAAACTCCAAATATAGCTTGTCGAAGATCCTCTCAAATTCATCGAGTTCATCCTCGGTCATCGGATGGCTTAAACGGATGCGCCAAGAGTTCAGCGCATTTTTACGGTCGCGGCTCGCGGCATACACCGCGCGGAAGGGGTGTTCTCCACGGAGCAGGCGTACTTGCGGCGTAATCCAAGTAGATTATGCGCCGATGCCGCGGCCTTTGAAGCCGGTCAGATCCTTGATGACTTCGCCCGCGATGATGAGTCCAACAACGGACGGTACAAAAGCGTTGCTGCCCGGCACTTGGCGGCACTGCGTGCACTTTCTCTCGGTGCCCGGCGGGCAGATGCAGTGCGTGCGGCAGCTTATGGCCATGTCGTCCACGGGCGTGATGGGCAGCTCTTTGGAGTAAACCACTTTCAGCTTGCGCACGCCGCGCTTTTTCAACTCGTTGCGCATAACCTTCGCCAGCGGACAAACGGAGGTCTTGTATAGGTCTGTCACTTCAAACGCGGTTGGGTCTACCTTGTTGCCGGCACCCATGGAGCAGATGATCGGCGTTTTCGCCGCTTTTGCGTTCATCACAAGCGCAATCTTGCCTGTCACCGTGTCAATGGCGTCCACAATATAATCGTAGTGTTTAAAATCAAACTGGTCGGCCGTTTCGGGCGTGTAGAATGTCTTGTATGTGCGCACCACGGCGTCCGGGTTGATGTCTTTAATGCGCTCGGCCGCAACATCCACCTTGTACTGACCGACCGTCTTGCGCGTCGCGTAGATTTGGCGGTTGATGTTTGTCAGGCAGACCTTGTCGTCGTCGATGAGGTCGAGCGAGCCCACACCGCTGCGCGCAAGCGCCTCTACCGTGTAGCCGCCCACGCCGCCGATGCCGAAAACGGCTACGCGCGCATCCTTCAGCATCTCCATGGCGTCACGGCCATAGATCAGCTCCGTTCTGGAAAATTGGTTCAACATATTTCTTCGCTCCTTAGCGTTTGTCTTTATATCGCCTATAAATTCAGTATGCTTTGTAAAGTATACAAAACTTAAACGGGAAAGTCAAGATAATACCGATTATACCGCATCTGCCGTTTCCATGCAATACCGCTTCCTTTTTTAGAACAGGTGTGCTATACTGTAAACCCAAGATTAAAAGAGTGGGAAAAGGGGATAGTATGGAACAAAACGAAATTTACGCTGCGCTGCCGGGAGTTTTGCTGCCGTGGTACGAGAAAAATGCGCGCGACCTGCCTTGGCGGCACACGAAGGAGCCGTACCGCGTGTGGGTTTCGGAGATCATGCTCCAGCAAACGCGTGTGGAAGCCGTCATCGGGTATTACGAGCGCTTTATGGAAGCGTTTCCCACAGTACAGGCACTTGCAGAAGCCGACGAAGCCCGCGTGTTAAAGCTTTGGGAAGGACTCGGCTATTACTCCCGCGCACGAAATTTGCAGAAAACGGCAAAGCTCCTCACCGAAACGCAAAACGGTGCTTTTCCCGATACCGCCGAAGCGCTCGAAAAGCTGCCGGGCATCGGCGCGTATACGGCGGGCGCAGTGGCGTCCATTTGCTTTGAGCAGCCCGCGGCGGCTGTGGATGGCAACGTGCTGCGCATAATCATGCGCATGACGGCGGACGACCGCCCGATCGACCTGCCGCAGGTAAAAAAAGAGATAGGGGAGGCGCTTTGCAAGGTCTACCCGAAAGGGCACTGCGGCGCGTTCACGCAGGCGCTCATGGAGCTTGGCGCGTGTGTCTGTACGCCGAAAAGCCCCAAGTGCGAAGTCTGCCCCACGCAGAGCTTTTGCCATGCATATAAAGCCGGAAACGTCACAAAATACCCCGTAAAACGTCCGAAAGCCGCAAAGAAAACAGAAGAGCGCACCGTGCTTTTGCTCGAATGCAACGGCAGATTCGCCGTGGAAAAGCGAAGCGAGACGGGTTTGCTCGCCGGGTTATGGCAGTTCCCGAATGTACCTCAAAAGCTCGATGCCCAAACCGCCGTGCAAACAGCGCAGAGCTTTCACACCGACCCGAAGGAGCTGATGCTCGAAACACACAAGACGCATATTTTCACACATATTCGCTGGGAGATGACCGGCTATGTGATCCGCTGCAACGCGATGTCCGAAGCGTTTACGTGGGCAAGTCTTGCGGAACTTGAGCGCGATTTCGCACTGCCCACCGCCTTTCGGCAATTTTCAGACGAGCTGAAACCACTATAAATAAACAGCAAACAGCCCGCAGCAAGAAAACCCAAGCTGCGGGCTGTGCTTTTATGCGATTTTAGTCGTCCAAAATGCCGTGCATCGGGTTGTTTTTCATCGGCGCGGTGCGCGTGTAATGCGTCGTCAGCGGGATGAATTTGCCCTCGCGACTGGATTTTTCAAAGCTCGTCAAAATCTCCAGCACATGATACTGCTGCTGGCAGTTCGCGCGGAAATCGCGGCCGGTGCGCAGCGCCTTGCACATGTCGCTGAGACCGAGCGCACGGGAGTTCACGTTGTAGTCGAACAGCAGAGGAATCTCCTTGTAGCCGGCGTAAGCGGGCAGATTGCCTGTGCGCAGGCCGGGATCGGAGTGCGTTGCTTCCACGTCTTCGGGGCGCATCAAAAGTACCGGGCCGCCGAACGTGTTCGGATCCGGCACGATCATCGTGCCCTTCGTGCCGTAAATTTCAAAGCGTGCGTAGTTCTGCGAGGGATAGTACACATCAAACGTCGTGAACACCTGCGCAATGGCGCCGTTCGCGAACGTGATGTTGCCGGTGAGGTACGTATCGGCCTCCACGTCGATTTTTTGGCCGTAGTGCGGCTCGGAGGTGATCAGACGCTCTTTAAACGACTTTTTCGTCACAGCCGTTACACCGACTGCCTCGCCGATGAGCTGCACGAGCGCCGTCACGTAATACGGGCCCATGTCCATCATTGGACCGCCGCCTCTTTTATAGAGGAAATCCGGGTCCGGGTGCCATGTCTCGGGACCGTGCTGAATCATTGCGCATGTCGCACCGATGACATCGCCGATCAGCCCGTCATCAATAACCTTGCGCGCGGTCTGGATGCCTGCGCCCATGAACGTATCCGGTGCGCCGCCCATGAGGAGATTTTTCTCCTTTGCGAGCGCCATCAGCTCTGTGCCTTCCTTCATGTCTGCCGCAAGCGGCTTTTCGGAGAACACATGCTTGCCGTGCTCCAGCGCG
>ENA-UONV01000290-UONV01000290.1-human-gut-metagenome-genome-assembly--contig:-CS4-NODE-290-length-65832-cov-18.209587_pt1 | contig 65832 bp, 67 predicted proteins | sample MGYA00242461_ERZ724008 | MGnify/ENA metagenome assembly ERZ724008 | reverse complement strand
AACACCTGTTATTATACCGAGCAAGTAAACAAGCCATTTTTTCATATTCAATGATAATTATTTTTCATTTATTAGTTAGCAAGGTGAGCCTTAACTAATAGTCAAAGCTCACCTTGCTTCACGCCTATTATTATATATCTTCCAAGTCCTTTTGGATTTTAGTTTCTACATTTTGAGCATCACGGTATCGAATAATAACAACGCCGTCAGAATAACCAGCTTTCTCGATTGATAATTCAATAGTTCCACCAGTGACATTCCAAGCACTTGCATAAGTAACTGTACCTTGTCCTAATTCGTACATGAGAGAAATATTGCTGTCTTGACGGCTCGGATTATGTTCTCGGCAAGCAGAGGGTTCACCATACTTACGAATATATAAGCCTTTATAATAGTCATAAGTGTTCACAAGAGTATTCCATTCGCTGCTTTCATCGAATATAACGACAACAGAGTGAACGCTTTTCCCATCATCAGTCGCACCGACACCGACTGTTGCCTGTCTGCCTGTAAAATCACCAGTGAACATCGTCACATTGTTGTCACGCCCTATTTGTGTAAAGCCTTTTGCTTTTAGCTTTTGGCAGAAATCCGTCATACTTCCCTCAATGGGAATACCCTTGAAAGAGAGATGCTCTTGCGCCATAATATTGATTACAGCAAAGAGCATGGTTAATGTGATTAAAAGTTTTTTCATATAAATTGCTTTTGTTGATTATATCACTGTTAATGAATTGAAGTCATCATTGGAAATTTTCCCTATTGAAACAAGCCATTCAAGGTAAGAAATATCATCTTTGATTTCACTAAACTTTTTCCCTTTATATTTTCCAAAACCAATAATTCTTTCGGAAATGGATATATCCGAGTACTTTTCTACATTCGGATACAATTGTTTAAGTTCTTCAAAGTCAATTTTAAAAAACCTATCTGTCGTTTCTAACCAATAGAGATATTGGTAATCCGTTGTATAAATATCCCCCAAGGATTTTCCTTTATATTTTCCGAACTGTAGAATTTCTTCCGCTTTGTGGATAGGAAATATTTCATCAAGTGAATGTCCGGGAACATCAACCAATACCCATGCGCCACAACCAGCACAAGGTATTTCTGCAATATCTTCAATTTTATAATCGGGATTGTAGATTTTGAGATATTCGTCACTACGAACATTGTCAACCAAGCAATAGCCATACGCTTTGCCATATTTACCCTTTGGTTCAACTTTCTCAACCATGAAAGTACGTCCAGTGGGTTTATAAAGGTTCTCAGGCAATGCTTGAAAGCCTCTATCGGCTCGTTTAACTTGAAATGGTACAATCCTGCCGATATTGTAATAGATGTTGAATATATTGTCTTGTGGGTACATAGTTTTACGTTGTTGTGCAATGCTTTTTACTATTTAAATAACTTATTGATTTTTTTTCTTATTGCACTTAAGGCTATATTTTGATCATGACTTACCGTCATCCCTATACCACTACTTTTTATAACGGCTACGCTTTGATTAGTGTTATAATCGTAAAAAGTTACTGTTATATATGTATGTCCTCCATCCCACTTTTCAGATGTGACGTGGATATTTGGTGAGAGAATACTATCCGAACATTCAAAAATTTTTAAAGTATTAGAGGGCGATAAAACTGTTAGATTGGTTTCTGCTATCTGATTTTGAACAGACATAACTACATCATCCAATTCTCTATCTCCGGATGTTTCTTTCCCGAAAATGACATACTTGTACTTACTAATGTCTGCATCATTAGATAGAACAATCTTTCCCGAAGCACAAGATGTCACTAGTGCTATCATAGCGGCTATAGATATAATATGAATTATAAACTTTTGCTCCATTTCCTTTTATGCCAATGGCTCTTTTAGTTCCAATTGAGCCGTAATTTACGCAGAAGCGTGGAACTGCAAATGCCACGTTCTGAATTGGAGGTCGTAGGAAACCTGTACACACGAATGTAGTAATAGCAGCCCACGCTATAGCGTGAGAACCACTATGCCACCCTTGTGTGTAATTGTGAAATTTCCTACGTTTCCAATTCACAAGATAAGCATAACGCTTCTTAATTTCTATGTCTCGGACAAGGTTTCCCCAATCCAAATACAAAGGTAATAAAATTCCCATAAAAAGCTCTCACTGATAGGTAAAAAACAGCATTTCTAGGCTCATTTTCCCTTTTTTTGTATCTCTATTGGCTTTCCAAGCGTTTAAGAATCTGTTTTTCAGCGGTAAAAGATAATTCCTTGACAAGTGCTTTGTGGTTTTAGCCATATTCCGAAAAGACAGCCCAAACCTATAAAAATGCCTGTATTCTGTTAAGTTTTTGTTAAATCTTCACATTCAACACTCACCTTTTCACTGTTTGTTTTCTTGTACAAAACAGCTTTTATATCATCTTTTACCAACCAAGATTTTTTGTACCGTTATTTTCTTACATTGTTGATAATCAGCAACAAAAGTCCTCTCATATGAACTCGGTCGTGCGCCAGCTCCATGAGCAGGGAACGGATGTGGTGATGGTCGATACGGGGAACTCATACGAGGGACTGTGCGAGTATCTGGGCGGCAAGTATATCTCCTATACCGAGGAACGGCCTATTACGATGAATCCGTTTCGCATCAACCGGGAGGAATACAATATCGAGAAGATAGACTTCCTCAAGAACCTTATCCTGATGATTTGGAAAGGGTCGGACAGCCAGATTCCCGAAATCGAGTTCCGCATTGTCGAGCAGATAATCATAGACTACTATGATGCCTATTTCAACGGATTTACAAGATACACCGACGAGCAACGGGAGGTACTGCTGAAAAACCTGTTTGCGGCGGCCAGCCGAAAGAACCCAAACAAACCACCCAGAGAGGTGGATGAGATGGTGCGCAAACAGATAGAGGTGCTTGAGGCACGGCGGGCGGCTCTCAAAGTGTCGGAACTGAACTTCAACTCATTCTTTGACTACTCATTCGACCGTCTGGAGCAGATCTGCACCGAAAATGACATCACGACAATCAGCTACTCGACCTATTCGACCATGCTGCAGCCGTTCTACAAGGGAGGCGCATATGAGAAGATTCTCAATGAGAATGTGGATTCGGCACTGTTTGACGAGACATTCATCGTCTTTGAAGTGGATGCAATCAAGGAAAACAAGAAACTGTTTCCCATTGTCACACTGATTATCATGGACGTGTTCCTGCAGAAAATGCGCATCAAGAAGACCCGTAAAGTCCTTGTCATCGAAGAGGCGTGGAAGGCCATTGCCAGCCCGCTCATGGCGGAATACATCAAGTTCATGTACAAGACCGCCCGTAAGTTTTGGGCTTCTGTCGGCGTGGTGACGCAGGAGATACAGGACATCATCGGCAGCGAAATCGTGAAGGAGGCCATCATCAACAACTCGGACGTGGTGATGCTGCTTGACCAGAGCAAGTTCAAGGAACGCTTTGACGAAATCCGAAAGATTCTTGGTCTGACCGAGGTGGATTGCAAGAAGATATTTACCATCAACCGCTTGGAGAACAAGGATGGGCGCAGCTTCTTCCGCGAAGTGTTTATCCGTCGGGGGACGACCAGCGGCGTGTACGGCGTGGAAGAGCCGCACGAGTGCTACATGACCTACACGACCGAACGGGCGGAAAAGGAGGCACTGAAGCTTTACAAGAAGGAACTTCGGTGCAGCCATCAGGAAGCTATCGAGGCATATTGCCGGGACTGGGATGCCAGCGGTATCGGGAAGGCCCTGCCTTTTGCACAAAAAGTAAACGAGACGGGGCGTGTGCTCAACCTCCGTCCCGTGCATGAATCCAAATAAACATTGCAGCCATGAAACGACTACTCCTTATCCTGACCATCGCCTCGGTCACACTCTGCCAGACGGTTCACGCCCAGTATTACAGCGTGAACTACGACACCCGTACCGTTGCGGCGATGGTGGCTGCCTTCGGTACGGAAGCGGTCGCCGAAGGGTACTACCGGGAGCAGGTCGATGACGTCCTCAAGCACTACACGGCAGCGGAGGTCGCTACCGCCGGGATATTCGCGGCCAAGTTCTTGGAGCATAAAGCCCTGAGCGACCTCGGCATCTGGAACAGCCGTACGGAAAACTACTACTACCGGCGCATCTACCGGATGGTGGCGGAGAAAATCATGCCCAAGATATGGGTGGTGGCGAAGCAGATGCTCCATTCGCCGCAAACGGCTATCTATTGGGGCAGTTACCTGATGAAAGTCTGCGATGATACCAAAAGTCTGTGTATGCAGTTCGAGAGCGTGGTGACCAACAGCACGCTGACCTTTTCGGACATCGCCTTTCTCGAAATCAATCCGGAAATTGCCCCCTTGCTGAAACTCTCCGAAACGGGAAACATCGACTGGCAGCGGATGATGGACAACTTCGCCCGCATACCGGGCAACTTCACCCACGAGAACCTGAAAAGCGACCTCGACAACCTTTATAACACGGGGGTCGGCCTTGCAACGGCAGGCATTGCCAATCTTGGTGACGCCCTGTTGCAAAGCAGCTCGTTCCATGACCTGCTGGGTGGAAAGGTTGAAGAAATCGGCAACCTGTATGAACACTACGGGAGTCTATTCGAGCAGGCGGAACATGACATCAGCGGCTTGCTGATTGACATGGTGGGTGGTCCGGACAACGTGGCCGGTCTGTTCAACTTCAGCAACTACAACCTCACGGCATGGATGACCGACTACCTGGACGAAGCGATGGGGAACTATTACACGCAGCGGTGGTACATTGCCCGGCGTGACCAAGGGAGCGTATCGCTGTGCGACTACTATCCTCCGACGGACGACAACAGCATCCTGAACGGGGGCGCATGGGTGCGGTTCAACACGAGCGACCCGAATTTCTATCCTGATGCCTCGCAACGGGAACAGGTACTTGCCAACTCGGAAGGATATGCCGGTTGGTCAAGAAACCGCGTGCAGCAGTTGAACAACCAGAACGACGGGTTCAGCTACAGCATCAACTATTGGATGAGTGCCTATATCATCAGCAAGAAAAACAAGCAGACCAAAAAGGCATACGCATACGAAATCCATGTGAGCAAAAACTGGAACAAAGAAGAGGTCGTCTATGAGGAAGTCTTCGATTCCTACTCGATGGACTTGAACACGTTTCGGGCGCAACTGAATGTCCGGCTTGCGGAGTTCAACGAGAACGAGGACGGCTACACCTATTATATATCTTCCGGTGCGCGGAACTATTACCAAGCAACGGACGCAGCCAAATTGAAGGGATGCGAGAGCGTGACCATCAGCGTGACCTGTTCCGACGGGGTTACGCTCGGACAAGGCTCGACACAGTACAAGTGCCGCAAGTGCGGCAGCTCGTTGAATGCCCACACCAAGGAGTGCGCCATGCAGACCTCGGTGACGGAAAACGACCTCGACCTTTCGGAACTGGACGCGCTATTGAACGAGGCGAACAGCCAAGCGGCCAATATTGAAGCGCAAATCGGGGCATTGGAAAACGAGAACGCTGTCCTGCTGAAGAAAATCAGTACGGCGAGCATTGAGGATGCGGCGAATTACCGGCAGCAGTACAACGCGAACAAGACACGGATAGACCGTCTGAAAGGAGAACTCGCGGAATGGAAGAAGAAACAGTCCGACTATGCCCAAGCAAAGTCGGATGCCGCAGACGACAACAGCGTGGCGACGGATGACTATTACCGCATCCCTGCCATCATGCAGGACTGCAAGGCGGCATACGGTCTTACTTGGCAGGACGGCGGAGCATGGAACGGCTACTCGTATGTACGCAAGGCGACCATGCCGAATATCAACGGTATCATCACATTCAGGGCTACGGTCTCCATTGCCCGCAAGCCGAAATATTTTCTCGGCATAAAAATACACCGTACCATTATCCAAATCAAGTGGGAACTCACTTCGGAATATACGGACACACACGTCGCTGACGTGCTGACCCTTGATCCGGGACTTTCGGATGCGGAAAAGGCTAAACTGGTAAACGACCGGATAGCCGAAATCGCCCGTGAACATCCGTCCTGTAAAATCACGACGGAATACGCCCGCAGCGCACCGACGGAAGAAACGCCATCAGGCGACGTGTACCATCTGCTGTGGTCAAGCGACCGCCTTGAGATAGCGCGAGAGGTGGACAGCAGAATCACCAAGATATATGCCGACTTGGTATCGCTGGAAAAGATGATGCACTACAAGCGGAGCATCCTTGACGTGATGAAGGATGTGCAGCCCGGACTGGACACGGACGAAGGCCGTAGGCTGACACTCGTGGAGGAATGCCATGACCGCTGGGTGGAGAATGCACGGACGCTTCGGAGCGGCAACAGCAGGAATAGCAGAAAGGAGGTACGGCCATGAAACGTACCATACAGATTGCCGTCGTGCTGTTCGCCCTGCTGCCCGGTATCGCCAAGGCGCAGTGGACTTTCGATATAGTCTCCGTCGAAGCCTACATCAACGACCACAAGAAGCAGCGCAGCCTGCTGTTGGCTCGTAGCACCTTGGAGTACAGCAACAAGCTGTTGCACGAGTACAGCTGTAAAGAAATTGGGGACTATAAAGAGTTGAATATTGACCTTGACAAATACACCCGTGCGTTCGATGCCATCGACGTCATGTACCAGTCGTTGCGCACGGTGTTGAACGTCAAGAATACCTATACATCGGTCAGCGACCGTATCGGCGACTATAAATCGTTGTTGGAGGATTTCAATGCGAAGATCTTGAAACGTGGACGCATCGAATCCGCAGATACCCTGATTATCTCCATCAATGCGAGGGGGCTGAGGGCGATTGCCCGTGAGGGGGAACAGCTCTACAAGTCCGTGAGCGACCTCGTGCTGTATGCCACCGGAGCGGCAGCCTGCTCGACCTCCGACCTGCTGATGGTGTTGGAGGCCATCAACCGCTCATTGGACAACATCGAGCGGCATCTGAACCGGGCCTATTTCGAGACATGGCGGTACATTCAAGTGCGCATCGGCTATTGGAAAGCAAAGGTATATCGCTCCCGCACCATGCGGGAGATTCTCGATGACGCCTTCGGGCGTTGGCGCGGAGCCGGAAGACTGGATTATTAACGACAAAAAGAGAAGAATATGAACAGAAAACTATTACTCATGGCAGTGGCGGTCACCGTAACGACAGCCGTACACGCACAGTATGTAACGTACAACCATGATTCGCCGAAGCAGAATCAGGTAACGGTCATGGAAACCGGTACGGGCGCACTCTCGCCCGACCTCTATTATTCCGTGCTGCACAACAAATACAAGAAGTCGGCGGCGGCCAAAAACAAGCTCTCGTTCCGCACACTTGCCGGTATCAATCTCTACAACCAGGTGGACGAAGCGGAAGCCATTGATTCGGCTTTGGTCAAGCGGGCGAAGGTCGAGGCGTTGAACGTTGCCGACCGGCAGGCGGACATCGCGTGGCTTGCCGAGGGCGATAAGGTCAGCAGACAGATGGACCGGTTCCGGCGCAACATCGACCGTATTCTCCTGTCCGGCGGTACTCCGGCCGACAAGGAACGGTGGACGGAATACTACCACGTCTATCAGTGCGCCATCAACGCCACGAAAGACGCCTATATGCCAAACGCCCAGCGAAAGAAGGAGTATCTGCGCATCTACGAGGATGTGGCACGGCAGAACGAGATTTTAGTGAGCTACCTCGCCAAGCGTCAGAACGCAACGGCAACAAGCACACTGCTGAACGCAACGGACAACCGTACCCTGCATAAGGGCGGCATTGTCCGCAATGCCATGAGCCGGTGGCAGGAATCACGCCTTGCGGTGCGTGGCTCGCAATCGGGCGGCAACGGAAACGGCGAAGATGACAACGAGAGTGTAAACAGAGGGAAATAAAAAGACAGGGCTATGGCAAACGGAGATATACTTTCGGATTTCGGCATCAACCTGTTGGAGGAGGAAATAGATGATGTCATCTTTCAGACCAACGAGTTTCTGACGGACGCGACTTTTACCGGTGCGCAGGGTCCTTTTTGGTGGATATTGCAGATGTGCATGGCACTCGCGGCACTGTTCTCCATCGTCATGGCGGCAGGTATCGCCTACAAGATGATGGTAAAGCACGAGCCGTTGGACGTTATGAAGCTGTTTAGGCCGCTTGCCGTGTCGATTATCATCTGCTGGTGGTATCCGCCTGCGGACACGGGTATGGCGGGGAGCCGGAACAACTGGTGTTTTCTGGACTTTCTGTCCTACATCCCGAATTGCATCGGGTCGTACACCCATGACCTGTACGAAGCTGAAGCTTCACAGATATCGGACAGGTTCGAGGAAGTTCAACAGCTCATCCATGTGCGTGACACGATGTACACGAACCTGCAGGCGCAGGCGGATGTCGCCCACACGGGCACATCCGATCCCAACCTGATAGAGGCGACAATGGAGCAGACCGGCGTGGACGAAGTGACGAGCATGGAAAAGGATGCGGCGAAGTTGTGGTTCACGTCTTTGACGGCAGGAGTCATCGTGGGGATAGACAAAATCATCATGTTGATTGCTCTCGTGGTGTTCCGAATCGGTTGGTGGGCAACGATTTACTGCCAACAAATCCTGTTGGGAATGCTGACGATTTTCGGACCGATACAGTGGGCGTTCAGCATCCTGCCGAAATGGGAAGGTGCTTGGGCGAAGTGGCTGACACGCTATCTGACGGTGCATTTCTACGGGGCGATGCTCTACTTCGTAATATCACGATATTTTATAACTAATTGTATATCAGATATTATATTAAATCATTTAAGACTTACGCAACAAAGTTGCAACAAAAATATCATAAAATGTTGCGCGTACATTTGAGGCGTATCTCTTACCCGTTAAAATCAAACTCTGAGAGTATGATATGTTAATTCAGCATTTTTAACCTATGCAGTTTTTCCGGCATTTGAAGAAGCTGACTTGTCGCTCTCATGGGCGAAAATTATCTGGCAGGGCTGGCAGATAAATATGTGGCAAAGTTACAAATTTCTTGTCAGATTAGCCGCCTTTGCTATGAACAAGATATTGCAAAAATTATCCGGCATCCTTGCCAGATTATCATCTGACAGAAAAAGCCGAAAATGCACACATTGGAAGAATAAAACAGACTGGCTATGTCGCCACAATACATCGCAAAACAGACTGTTAAACAAGGAATTGCGTGTTTGTTTGCAGATTCTTTTCGCATTAACTTTGCACTGACAAATCGAATCGGCAGCAATTACAACCGACAAAGAATAAATCAAATTATAAAATAACGACTATGTGTAAAACAGAACAAAAACCGAACGAAACCGCCCTGCTCCGAAAGGTGGTGGACGGACTGAAACAGGAGCTGGAGAAAGTCAAGAACGTGGTTTACGCCTCAAAGGAGGTTCTGAATCTGGAGGAAGCCGCCATGTTCTTGGGCATTTCCAAAAGTTCGCTCTACAAGATGACACACAATCAGGTCATCCCGTACTTCAAGCCCAACAACAAAATGGTGTATTTCGAGAAGTCCGAACTCTTGAAATGGCTCCGGCAGAATCCGGTCGCCTCACAGGGGCAGATTTCGGAGGAGGCACACGCCATCATGCGTAATCTCGCCAAAAATGATTAGTTCCCTTTATTCAAACACAGACACAATCCGTATATGACTGAAAGCGAAAATCTACACCTGTCTTTTGACAATCTCCCCCGGTCGGTGGCAGAACTCCATGAGAAGATAGACCGCCTGACCGGGATGTTCGAGCAGATCATTTCCTCAACTGCCGTTACTCACTTACCGGAAATCATGACGGTTGAGGATGTGTCTGCCATGCTCTGCAAGTCCGTTTCCTCTATCTATGCGATGACTTCCGAACACAGGATTCCATACCGCAAACAGGGTAACAAACTCTATTTTCTTCGCTCCGAAATCCAATCATGGCTTATGGATGCTGTTGTTCCGAAAGATACTCCGAAGCGCAGGCGGAAGCCGCAGGATGATGAAATTTCTACGGACAATGAACGGCAACCGGAGAGCAAGCCGGACGAAAATCCAAGTGAAAACAACGCAGCTTCTACACAATTATCCTCGGAAAATATTGATGGGGATAACGGAAAAGTCACCGTCTCGGAATGTGAAAACATACCGTATTCCATCGAATGCCGAACACATTCAAAGAGCGGAGCGACCATCTTCGCCGTGCTTTTCTCAAAGGAAATTGAAGCCGCCGGAGAGCGGAAGTTTGTGCAGACGGCACGGGGTTTCAACGGCTATTGGAGCGATTTCGGCAAGGGCGGCTACATCTTCAACTCGCAGCAGGAGGCCGAATACTTTGCAAAAGCGATAAGAGGGAAAGAAGAAACAGACCGAATATCACCCCAACAACCGGTATCGGGGAATGACGGTTTGACCGCAATCCCTACGGAGGGCAGATCGCCAACCGTGCAGGGCGAACAGACCTCATTTGATGGTAATACCTCTTGTACGTAAATGGCAGGCATGGCAGAGAGAGGCGTTTTTACAGGGGAATGTTTTAGGGCTGGCAAGTTTATGTTTTCGTCCACGAAAACCACGCTACAAGCGGCGACCCGGTCACACCGGAAACGGCAACATCCCTATTTTAGCCCTAAAACATCATTCCAATTATAACCGATAAAACAAGCGTATGACAGACAACGAGAATCTACATAAAGGCGGCAGACCGAAGTCCGCAAAGGGCAAGGCACGGACAAAGACCATATCCACACGGCTCACGCTTGCCGAATGGAAGGCGGTCATGAAACGGATTACCGATGCAGGAAAGAAACCGTCGCACTTCCTGCGCGAACTGTTGCTGCACGGGAAAGTCGAGGCGGCACGGACACAGGAGGACAGGCGGCAGATAAGGATGCTGGAAGGAGGATGCAACAACCTGAACCAACTGGCGAAGCTGGCACACCAACAGGGCTTTTCTCTTTTGAAAGGCAAAATCATGGACTTGCTGGGCGAGTTCAACAAAATCATCGAGAGGATATGATGGGTGACTTGAAGAAACGGGCAAGTTTCGCCAGAGTGGTGAACTACGTGAACAACCCGAAGAAGGCACGGCTCATCGACAGCAAGGACGTGAGGCTGGATGATAACACCACCATCGCAAGGAGTATGCAGGGACAGGCGGACGACAAACCGGGGCGCAAGCTGAAAAATCCGGTGTATCATATCTCGCTGGACTTCGCACACGAGGACGCACCCAAGCTGACGGATGAGCTGATGGTCGAAATAGCCCGTGAGTATATGCGGCGCATGGGCATAACGAACACCCAGTACATCGTGTGCCGTCATACCGACAGGGAACACCAGCATCTGCATATCGTGGCCAACAGGGTGGACAATGACGGGAACACCATCAGTGCCAGCAACGACCGTGTGCGCAACGTGAAGATATGCAAGGCTCTCACGAGGGAATACGGGCTGCACTTCTCCAAGGGCAAGATGAACGTGAAGCGTGACCGCCTGCGTGGAAAGGACAAGGTGAAATACCAAATCTATGATGCAATCAAGGCGGCATTGCCCTGTTGTAGCTGCTGGTCAGATTTGTGCGACAGGCTGGCAAAGCAAGGCATCGGCGTGAATTTCAAATACAATAGAAAGGAAGGTAAAATAATCGGTGTGTCGTTCACAAAGGGTAAAATCTCGTTCAGCGGCTCACGGATAGACCGGAGCATGAGCTTTTATAAATTGGACGGGCTGTTCGGGAGTCGTATTGCCGATGGCATGGAATGGCAACCCCGTGTGCCGGACAACGGATTTGACGGACGGACATCACCGACTATGCAAGACATGGCAACGGACAGCCATACAGCAGAAACTTTTATAGGACAACCGTCATCAGCCGGAACGGAAGCAAGCGGCAACGGCTGCACTTCTGCTGAATCCGGCTCAAACATCGTTCAAGTAACCATCAGCACACTCATGGAGTTGTGCATACAGCCGCATCAAGCAAAGGTTTCATCCGGCGGAGGCGGTGGAGGAAACGAAAGCGGCTGGGGCGATAACGACAATGAGAAGAACAAATATAAACCAAGAAGGAGAGGAAGATGAAAGATAACTTACAGAACATATCCGACCTGATCGGGGCGTTGGCGGAGGACATCGAAGAAATCAAGAAAAAGCTGGACGCAAAGGACAGCCCGAACAATGACGAGGCGCTGAACGAGTTGGAGGAGAAACTGAAGCCTGTTATACAATTCTTCAAAGGCAATGCACCGGAAAACATCAACGGAATTTTCGGGAGCAAGGGAACCATCGAGAACTATAAAAAATCATTGGGCGATGAAATGGTTATGAGCTTCCAGTTATATACCGAAGCCAACGAGAAGGACATGCACAAGCGTGGTATTCCCACTATCAAGGAACAACTCAACGATATACAGAAAACACTAAAAGACCATGTGGAGAAAGACAAGCAGGCTTCGGAACAGGCGCAGCAAAAACAAGGTGTCATAGTGGGACTATGGCAGGCAATTCGCCCCGACAAGGCGATAAATATGATAAGGTTGTTATGGAGCAAAGTTCCCGATGGCTGGCACAAGAACCCTTACGCATGGACTGGTATAGGCTGTACGCTCGTATTCTTTGCCCTGTTTGCCATCAGTTGGGTACAATGGCATGAATACCGGGAAGAAAACAGACGGTTGAGAACGGTTGCAGACAAGCATCAAGTGACTACGGTCATGCTCAACGAACTGCACCCGGGACTGGCTGTAACCGTTGGGGCTTACGAAAGACTGACGGAAACTATTGGTGTAGATTCCACGCTGGTTGTATTCAACAGACAGGTCAAGTCTGTAAAAGGAAACAGGCAACCCTAATATGTAATATGTAATGGTCAAGACTTGTTCTTATAGTCATTTTCAATCAGAGCAAATCCTGACCAATTTAGGGGCTAATTCTCATTATCCGAATCTGCGTAAAGCTCGCATTGACGGATAACTGTTTCAAGGGCTGCTTCTTGTTCTTCTGGTGGGTATTTGTATTTTTTGAGCAATCGTTTCACCATAGAGCGCATTTTGGCACGAGCCGACTCTTTCTGCCGCCAGTCAATCGTCTTACTACTGCGTAAGGCTTCGGTCAGTTCCTTTGCCATAGCAACAAGTTGGTCGTTTTCGTAGAAATCTCTTACAGCTTGCGGTTTTGTCAAGGCATCGTAAAATGCTTGTTCTTCCTCTGTCAACCCCAATTCTGACGCTTGCTCTGCATTCGCTTTCAGCTCCTGCGCCATTTTCAGCAACTCTTTTATCACTTCCTCGTTGGAAATCAGACCACGCAAGTATTCGGCAAGTCGGGCATCAAGCATTTCGCTGAATTTCTCTGCTTCGACCATTCTCTTTTTAGCATGTTTTCTAATATGTTCTTCAAGCAAGCGTTTGAGTAGTTCGAGCGCAAAGTTTTTCTCTTTCATCTCGGCAATCTCTTTCAAGAAATTCTCATCAAAAAGAGAAAATTCTGTCCCCTTGGTGCTGAGTATTTCCACCACGCCGTCAGCCTTGATAGCCACTTTGAGCAACTGCGTAATGCGCTCGTCTATGATTTTTCGGGTAATCTTCTTGTTTCCCGTTAGGCGTAAAAGCAACGTCCTCACTGCTTCAAAGTATGCTTCTTCGTAACGTTCCGCAGGAGTTAGCAAACTTCGACAAAGCGATGCGGCTTGCGCCAGACGTTTGCTTTCTTCCATAAAGACCTTTTGCGCTTCAGCAGGAACAGCATCCACTAAAATAATGTTGTCGTTTCCATCTGTCTGGGTAGTAGGTTGAGAGGGCACAAGATTATTTTTGTCAAGCAGCACGTTCACACCGCCTCTTATAAGATTGGCTCGTTGCAAGTTGGAACAGTCTGCAAAAGCGGAATAGTCGTAGTCGTCCATACATTCTCGGCAACGCTTTAGTGCAGCGACAAATTGTTGATAAGCGGTAGTCTTGATATTCGGGTCGCCAAAGCGTTTTTTGTCACGTCCTGTATAGTCGTGCATGGCTTTTTTAAGAGCTTTGGCTATGCCTATATAATCCACAACCAAACCACCGCTCTTTTCCGGGAAAACACGGTTTACTCTGGCTATAGCCTGCATCAGATTATGCCCTTTCATAGGTTTATAAACGTACATCGTGGCAAGCGAGGGCACATCAAAACCAGTGAGCCACATATCCACGACAATAGCGATTTTCAGCGGTGAATTGTTGTCCTTGAACTGACGAGCCAATTCCTCTTTTCGTGCAGCAGACCCTATAATGTCATTCCATTCCACAGGATCTTGGTTTCCTTGTGTCATAACCACGCAAATGATTTCTTTCCACTGCGGACGAAGTTCTATCAGTTTTCTGTAAATATCAATTCCAGTGGCACGGTCAATCGCCACAATCATTGCCTTACCCGTAAGCAGGTCGGCACGGTTGTTCTCGTAGTGGTCTATAATATCTTTACACAGGGTGTCGATGGTTTGTGGGGCTGAGAGCAAGGCGTGAATACGTGCGTTTTCATCCTTGGAGCGTTTGATGTCCTGTTCCTCTGCTCCTTCTTCCGCAAGTTTTTCATACTCGTTATCCAGCAATTTGAGCGTATCGGCATCCAAATCCAATTTCAACAAGCGGCTTTCATAATAGACAGGAACGGTAGCACCGTCTTCCACGGCTTGGGTCATATCGTAGATGTCGATATAGTTGCCGAAGACTTCCCTTGTATCGTTGTCATCTTGTTCGATAGGTGTACCGGTGAATCCGATGAACGCAGCATGAGGCAAAAGTTTACGCACAATAGCCGCAAAACCGAGTTTTAGTTCACCCGTTTCTGTATCTACTTTTGTTTTGGTGTTTGACTGTGTACGGTGAGCTTCATCGCTAATCACAATCACATCAGAACGGTTGGTGATTAGTTTGTCACGGTCTTTGAATTTTTGGATATTGGCAAAAATAATACCGTGACTTTTACGCTTTTCAAGCAATTCATACAAGTGTTCGCCATCTGTAGCCTTTATAGGCGTTTGGCGCAGGTAATCGCTGCAAGCCGCAAAAGTGCTATGAAGTTGGTCGTTCAAATCAAGGCGGTCAGTCAGCACGAGTAGGGTTGCACTCAACAGATTCTTCAAAAGTTGATGGGCGTAAAACACCATTGAAAGGCTTTTACCTGAGCCTTGCGTGTGCCAAAATACACCTATTTTACCGTCATTGCGTTGCAAGGCTTGTTTGGTGCAGTCAAGAGCTTTCTTTACGGCAAAATATTGATGATAGCCTGAAAGGATGCGGACTTTTTTATCCACTCCCATTGTAAGGGTAAAATCTGTAATAATATCAATGAAGCGGTGTTTGGTAAAGATGCCATTGAAGAATGTTTCAAAGTCGGCAAATGCCGTGCTCTCATAACTTCCGTCTGTGGTTTTCCATTCCATATATCGGTCAAGCGGTGCTGTAATCGTACCCACACGGGTGTCTGCCATGTCGCTTATCACAAGCATTTGGCAAGCGGTAAAGAGTTGCGGTACGATACGCATATAGTTCTGTAACTGTTGGTGTGCTTCTTCCGAATTAGTGACTTCGCGCGAAGGGGATTTCAGCTCAACGACAGAGATAGGCAGACCATTGACGAATACCACGATGTCGGCACGTTTGGTGGAATTACCGCTTACAACCGTCCATTGATTGGCAACTACAAACGAGTTGTTGTCGATATTAACAGGGTCTATTATTTTGATATGGTCACTGCGTAATGTCCCATGGCCGGTCTTGAATGTAACGTCCAAACCATTCTGTAGCCAGTCTGTAAGGGTAACGTTTGCACTAACCAAGGGCTGACTAAACAGTTCATGTATTTGTCGGATAGCTTCATCAACGGCTCCTGTTTTGTCTGTTCCATTGATAAGCAACATTGCTTTGCGTAATGCTCCCGGTATGGTGGCATCGGTGAGGTCTCGACTGGTGTCGGCTTCAAGTTCCGGGCCATAATGACATTCATAGCCCATTTCCTTGAATAAGGAGATTATCGACTGCTCGTAGGAATCTTCTGTAAAATGGAATGTATTAGGCATAATAGGTTGGAATTAAATTATCATTTATCCGGCGGTTCAGTTCGATTTTATCATCAAGAGAGGAAAGAATATTAGCAATACGCTTCTGTTCTTCTAAAATAGGTACTGTAACAATCTCTTTTTTTACCATGGGGACAGTAATTTGAGGAATTGCAGAACCATCTCCTGATAATTTTCTATTTTTAAGATAATAATAGAGGAACTTTGTATCTACTAAATTGTTTGTTATCAATGTAATCAATCTTACAATTGGAACGAATGGCTTATTTCTGAAAGCCACGAATCCTATACCTGCTCCTCTTGCTGCAATAGTAACAGCAGGTGATGAAACAACCGCTTTATCACAATAGCCATACAATCCTTCACTTTCAGTAGAATTTGCATATATCGGGATATTATACAATGGCGTTTGATGTTTTGATGAACTATATTTTGCAGCATCACCTCCAGCAAATATTTGTTCACATATATCTTCAATTTTATATTCTTTCCACTCTTCCATAAATGAGAATTTAGCAGTTAAATTCGTTAATTTTTAGCTCGCCAGACATCAGTTTCGGGAGAATCGAATCTCGAAAAGAAATGAATTTTTCATTTTGATCCGTATTCTTTATCATAACCTCTTTCATTTTCAAATAGAGGTTATTAAACTCAACTACAACATCAGATGTTGGGTATATTGTTTTTATAAGCGACAAATCATTATAGCCGAGCGATTGTCTGACTCCACCAATAGCTCTTAAAGCGACTTCGTCTTTGAACATAGCTGTTCTTTTGAAAAAGTCGAAGAAATACTGGTAATTAGGTTCACACTCAAAAACAACATAGACTGGGCTAACACAACCCACAAAGTCGAAAGTATTTAACCCGATTGAGCCAATGTTAATACGAGCTGGATTATAAGCAAATGATAAAGGGTTGACAATTAGATATTTTGATAAGTCTTTGCTAAATACTTGTTTGGTGAAGTATTCTTCCGACAATACCAATTCTCCTGAATTTATAGGAGACAGCACTGTCACATCTTCACGATTGCCAACCTTTTCTGTTATTTGCTTTGTGACTTCACCTAAGCTAACAACTCTCCAACCTTTGGGTATCAATCCAAGCTCTGAATCCACAAATTCACCGCCTCTGAATGGCTCGAAGTCTACGAACCACGACTTGAACAACGCCTGCGCCTGCTGCTCTAAATTATCATTTATCCGGCGGTTCAGTTCGATTTTGGAGTCGAGGGAGGACAGAATGTCGGCAATGCCTCTCTGTTCTGCAAGAGAAGGATAAGGTATCTCAAATTCTTTGATTTGCTGTGAATTTAGATTTTGTTGTGCTCCACCATTTGCAAGCGATGCGAGATGTGCATAATCATTGCATAACGCATAATAGACAAACCGATAATCAGCTTTGTTAGAGTCAATAGCAAGATTACAACAAGCTTGATTGGTTGTCAAAGGGATTTTTGCAATGGCTGTTTTCCCAGCAGTTGCACCATACATTGCGACAATTACAGAATTGGCTGGAATCCATTTCGCGGATGAATTATTAAGCCCTTCTTCTGTTATCGTCTTTTCCGTTTCATAGATACGACTGAAATTTATCTCTTTGGTGTTAAGCCAGGGTATATTTCCCCCATAGTATTCCGAAACGGTACTTTTAGGTGTTCCGCCACTACATATATTGGAGCAAATATGTTGTATTTCTATCTTTTTGTACTCTTCCATAAATGAGAATTTAGTCGTTTATTTGACCATCTAATTTAGCTTCTATCTCTTTGATTGACGGCATTGTTCCTTCAATCTTTTCAGGATAGAGTTTTTCAAGCTCATATTCGGATATTCCGAGAGGTTGGCTACTTGATTCAAGAGCATATTGAGCCAAAGTGTTGCTTTTCTGCTTACAAATAAGCAATCCAATTGTAGGGTTATCACGTCCTTCCTTACGAAGAAGATGATTACAAGCAACAACATAACCACCTAATTGACCTGCATCAGCAAAGTCAAACTCTCCGATTTTCACCTCTACCACCACATAGCAAGACAGTTTAAGATTGTAGAAGAGCAAGTCTATAAACTTCTCTTTCTCTGCTATTTGCAAGCGATACTCTTTGCCAACATAGGCGAAACCTGTGCCAAGTTCCAACAAAAAGTTTGTGATATTGGTGAGCAACGTGTCTTTCAGTAGCCGTTCATTGTATTTTCCTCGTAATCCCGTGAATGAGAAATCGTAAGGGTCCCGTGTTAGTTCCTGCGCCAAATCGCTATCCACATCAGGGAGTGTACTCTTGAAATTTGTCAGAGCCTTTCCGCTACGTTCATACAGGTTTGTACCCAGCACGTTGAGCAATATATCTCTGCTCCAGCCGTTCTCCAATGTCTGGCGCACATAGAATAAAGCCTTGTCTGAATCATTTGAGCATTTGTCAATGATATAGCGGTGATGTCCCCAAGGAATAGAGAACAAATCAGTGTACAATCTTTCCACAAGTTGTGGAAGATTTGCCTTTTCTGATTCTTCCACAAGTTGTGGAAGAATTACAATCTGTTGGTTATAAAGAACATAAAATCGTTTTGCATAACGGATTGAGGTTTCAGACAATCCTTCAACTTCGGGCATTTCGTGGCGCAAATCACGGCTAAGTGTGGCGTAGAACTTACTACCATACTTATTATCCGCCTGCTTTTCCTCAATGTCCTTGCCAAGCTCCCAATAATAGCGGAGCATTTCTTTGTTCACCTTGATTGCAGCCTTGATTTGGCTACTGCGATAACGCTTTACAAGTTCCTTGACCCATAAGACGTAATCCTTATCTAATATGCCGATAGATTTGACCATTATTCGTATTTTTTTCAATTTCACTAATTTTTAGTTCACCAGACATTAGCTGTGGGAGAAGCGTGTCACGCATCTTTGCCAACCTTGCATTTTCAAGACTGTTAGAAAGTATCGTTTTGATAAAGGGAAGAACTATTTCTCCATACCTTTTTACATATGGACTTTCATTTGAGTATATTGGAAGACACTCAATATCTTTTGTATTTATACCGGGGATTGCAGCCTTTCCTCCAATTGAATTTAATTGGTTCATAATGTATGGTGTACGCATATAAAAATATGCAAACGCATTATAAGCGTTATCCATTAAGTCCAAGATGAAAACATGCTCATTGATATACATTTCGTTGAAAGGAAATCCTTCTCCAAAGATAGAGAAATTTGGAATAAAATATCCCGGTTTGCCTCCGTCTTTGTAAATCAATAGCTCATATCCATTTATCTTTCCCTTTTTTATAGTTTGAGCATATTCTTTTGGAATGTACTTTGTCTTAGAATAGTCATAATACCCCAATCCTTTGATATTTTCCGCCCCAATGCTTGGAACGCCTTCAAAGGTTGCACCACCTTTGGGCCTTTTTCCACTTTCTATATTGTGAGGTATATCTTCGATGTAAACTATTGGTAACTCTTTGGGGGTACTACCGAGAGCTGAATCCACAAATTCGTCATCCTTAAACGGCTCGAAGTCTACGAACCACGACTTGAACAACGCCTGCGCCTGCTGCGCTAAATTATCATTTCCTTGTCTGTTTTTCAGGAAAGATGAGCCACTGTTATATGTCGAACAATACCACATGCTAATTTATGAATTTACGGTGTGAGAGTTTGACATTGTTTTGATTCACCATTGCATAGTGCATGGTAGTATCAATTTTGACATGACCAAGTAAGCGTTGCACTTGTTCCACAGGCATACCTTTGTCGATAGCCATTGTTGCCAATGTACGGCGAAACTTGTGAGGATGAACACGCACAATTTTTGCAGAGCGGCCAATTTTGCGCAGACGAGTTTCTACCCCCGAAATCTCCAAGCGTTTATGCGGTTTAGCTAAAGAGACAAAAAGAGCCTTATTTCTGTCTTTGCGAGAAGCTAAGTATTGTTGTAGATGAATCTTTGCACGGGCATTGAAGTAAACGATGCGTTCCTTGTTGCCTTTGCCAAATACGATACATTCACGCTCTGTGAAGTTGATGTCTTCTCGATTGAGTTTTACCAATTCGCCTACACGCATACCTGTTGAAGCCAGTAAGTCAATAATGGCAAGGTCACGGATTTTAGTGCAACTATCACGGAGTTGCTCAATATTCTCATCACTCAACACCTCCTTGACCTGTGCTCCTGTTTTCACCTTATGTATTCTGCGAACTGGACTTTTGACAATGTAGTCCTCTTCTTCGAGCCAAGCAAAGAACGAAGAAAAAATCCGGCGGATATTATCAATGGTCACTTTGCTTGATTTGTTTTTTCGCTGGAATACGGCAAGGTAGGCTCTAATGTCCTCAGTTGTATAATCGGTAACCTTTTTAGGCATCTTCTTGAATAACTGCCGAATGGTAGAGCCGTAATATTTGATTGTAGGAGTTGTGCAACCCTCCACTTGTTTCGCAGACAGGAATATGTCAAGCAGACGGTCGTTAGACGCTGCATTTTCGTGCAGTGTCTCGCCATCTTCGGTAATAGTATATTGGCTTACGACTTGAAGCAATACGCTATTAAGGTGAGCAACTTGTTCAAAACTTAACACTTCTGCCATTGCGGTGCTGATTTCTTGAATTAATTTTTCTTTCATATTCTTCGTTATTATATGGTGAAACTAACGAAGAGTAGAAGTCATATCACCTGATAGTGAAGCCGATTTTTGCCAATTGCTTGCGGATTTCGTCTTCGAGAGTGTGCGACTGGGCGAACAAATCAGAAAGTTCAGAAGTGAGACGCTCCATCTTTTCATGGAAAGGTTCACCGTCTTCCTCGACCTCGGCAATGCCAACGTAACGTCCGGGAGTAAGGATATAGTCTTGCTTCTCTATATCCTCAATGGTGGCAATCGCAGAAAATCCCTTTTCAGCTTCAAGCGTTCCGGCACGGAACTGCTCGAAAGTATCTGCAATACGTGCGATGTCGTTGCCGTGATTCTCCGTTTCTTCTCCACAAGAGAGCTCACGGTGTGTGCGGTCTTTCATATATCCCATATTACGAGCGTCAAGAAAAAGAGTCTTGCCCGGCTGGGATTTCTTGTTTGTCAAAAACCACAGACAGCATGGTATTTGTACGTTATAGAACAACTGTGAGGGCATTGCAATGATACCCTCTACTAAGTCTGCTTTGACAATGTTTTTACGAATGTCGCCCTCTGTGCCTTGCTGCGAGGATAGCGAGCCATTGGCAAGAACTAAGCCGATGCGCCCATTCTTTGCCAAGTGATACAACATGTGTTGCATCCACGCAAAGTTGGCATTGCCCTCCGGCGGTATGCCGTATTGCCAGCGTGGGTCGTCACGAAGTTGATCGCCTCCCCACTTGGAAATGTTGAATGGAGGATTAGCCATTACAAAGTCAGCTTTCAAGAATGGATGTTTGTCATCGTGAAAGGAATCCCCGAAACTGTCACCAAAATTGGCTTCGATGCCGCAAATGGCAAGGTTCATTTGAGCCAATCTCCACGTGTTGCTGTTAAGTTCCTGCCCATAGACGGATATTTCGTTGATATTGCCTCGATGTCGTTCTATGAACTTACTACTCTGCACAAACATACCGCCCGACCCACAAGCCGGGTCAAAGATTTTACCCCTATAAGGCTGGATGACTTCAACGATGGTACGAACAACACAAGAGGGCGTATAAAACTCACCGCCTTTCTTGCCTTCTTCACGCGCAAACTCTCCAAGGAAATATTCATATACACGTCCAAGCACATCACGAGCTTCTGCCCCGGTAAAATGCAGATTGTTCTCGAATATATCTATCACATTGCCCAAACGACGTTTGTCAAGTTCAGGACGGGCATAGTTTTTCGGGAGAATGCCTTTCAGCCGCTTGTTCTCTTTCTCCAACGCTTCCATTGCCGCATCAACAACAATCCCGATTTCGGCAGTAAGCGAGGCTTTGACAACCTTGTCCCAGCGTGCATCAGCTGGAACAAAAAAGATATTATCGCCTATGTATTCATCCGGGTCTTCTTCAAAGCCTTCGCCTTCAGCAACAAGTTCATCGTGCTTGACTTTGAAACAATCATTGATATATTTTAGAAAGACAAGACCAAGTACCACACTCTTATACTCGGCGGCATCGAGATTGCCGCGCAATTCGTTTGCCGAATCCCATAGGGTTTGCTCAATGGTTTTCTTAACTACTTCCTTTGTCTTTTTCGCCATGGTCATAAAAGCGAAAACTCCCACGCTATCCCTGCGAGGCTGACCAAAGCCTATAAGACAGCGAAGGAGTTTCGTATGTTGCTTTATCGTTTTGATTCTTCAGGTCATTAGCGCAGTTATATTTTGATTGCAAAGGTAACACTTTTTTCTGGTTTTCCTTGCATAATCCAAGAAAATGTGTATGTGAAATATGGGGAATTGCAAATTCACATAAAGGGCAGATAAGTGACTTAATGAGAAAAATGGGGCTAAATACAAATTCGACCTTATAATTCCATTGCAAACAATGCAATATTAGCACATTATGAAATGTCATACTTAGGTACTATTTGTTGACTAAAATCATGTGGCATTTACTTCGTTTGGATGTTACTCCGGGAATGTAGCAAAAGAGTGTTATACCTTAGTGTCCAATCAAGATTTCACTTTGGAAAGCCATATTGACTGGCCGCAGTCAGTTGTAAATATCAACGGCAGTTTTAGTCAAGTATGGATGACCAAAGATGAGATTGCCTTTATTGAGTCAATGATAAAGCCGACATAGACGTTATAGCAATGCTATCTAACATAAACACATTGGCACGGTTAAAGGGATTTTGTTATTGGTTTCAAATTATTGACATTTGACTGCAAATATGACATTTTGGCAGCAACTTGGCTGGTATTATACTCTTGGTATAGTATTTGCTTCATATAAGGAAGTAATTTAAAACGAATACCAATGAATAAAAGAGTTTATATTAGTGCAGATTATGATGAAGACAGCGGTGATAGAAATGTCGTTGAAGAACTTAACAAATGGGGCACTGACAACTATCATAAAGTTGATTTTGTAGACATGGCAAAGGTCGTATCGGGTAGTGTTTCTGAAAATTCCGACTGTCGAAAATGTGATTTAAAGTCTGAGTTTAATAGTCAAATTAATGCTTCTTCAGCTGTTATCTTTGTCATAGGTGATAAAACGGCAAGTCGTACAGCTGGATCTGGATGCGAAAGAATGTACAAGGAGTGGTTTCAATGTAGTTGTGCTCCATATAAGCATAATTCCAACGGCTTAAAAAGCTGCAAACATATAAGTACATCTCCTTCTGATCCCAATGGCGATTTTGGTTGTATTAATTCGTGCTCGTATCTTCGTCATGAATTTGAACAAGCAAAAAAACGATGCAAAAAGATTATAGTGGTATATAATTCAGTATATAAGAAAGAGGATTGGCTGCCCAGTTATATGTACAAATATAAAGATGTTGCAGTGCCGTTCTGGGTATATAATAGTTGTGGGAACAAGGTTGGAAACTACCAATTTATAAAGGAACAACTCGGATATGAATAAATATTGGCAACAAATCTGTTCATATACATTTGCCATAACCACTGGTTGCTTCTCTTTTATTCCAGAAAAATTTTTCTCTGATGTTTATTCTTGGGCTTTTCTTTCAGAGTATTGGAGTGATGCAATTAATCGGATTCTATTTTTATTGTTAGTTGGAATCATTACAGGAGGTATCGTATTTATATGGAAACATTGTCGCAAAAAAATTACAATTAGTGGTTCTAATTACAAAATAATTGTAGAGTATGGGGATGTTTTTGAACAAACAAAATGCAAAAAGGTAATCAATTTCGATGAATGCTATACCACAGAAATGGGTGATGCTATCTATCAAATTAAACCATCTTCATTATGCGGACAGTTTTTGCAGAAGCATACAGTAGACATATCATCTTTGTTATCCAACAATTGTTTGAGGCCAGCAAGGAAGCACTCGGAATATAATGGGAAAATATGCTATGAATCAGGAACTTTACTGCCTTATGGCGAATTCTTACTTATGGCCTTTGGAAAGTTAGATAAAAATGGCCGAGCCGTTATGAGTAGAGAAGAATATCTATCTTGTTTAAATACTTTTTGGAAAGAAATAGATAAGTATTATGCACAAACTGACGTGGTAATTCCTGTTCTTGGGGCAGGGTTGACACGTTTTGAGGGAGAAATGCTTTCACAACAACAACTGGTAGACATAATAATTTCTTCATATAAATTGAATCCATATAAGATAAAATCACCCAATGCGCTTCGCATTATCTGTAGAAAGAGCGATGATTTTTCTTTGGATAAAATTGGAGAAAACCTATAAATTTGCATGAGGAGAAAATGTAAAATCTGTAATTACATTTTTCTCCTCATTCCATAGTTTATAATAGGAAGTGTGCTTGCAAAGTCATAATATATTTGATGGAATATGAGTCGGATTCCAATTCCCTTAGTACCGCTACAAAACAGTGATGCTAAAATGGTGCCGAATTGCAAATACACGCTTATAGAACCATTATAAATCTCATAATATTAATTAGTTATAAAATAACATATCTTGTGCTCCAATATCTGCAACACTTCACGCGGTGGCTCAAGAAGATGGAAGGATGCACATCTATGGAGTTTAGGATGTAGGTGCCGTGAAAACTTGATGTCGGTTTTATACAGTACAGTTTGAAAAGAAGTCCGAAATTCGGTTTACCGCTTCTATTTTAGTTTCCATAACTACATCTGCATATATTTGTGTTGAGTTTATACTCGTGTGTCCGAGCAACTTGCCGACTGTATAAAGGTCGCCTCCGGCGGCCAAAGTAAGCACAGCGAAGGCGTGGCGGCTTGTGTGGAAACTGACATTCTTTTCTATTCCTGCGGCAGTAGCCATCTTTTTGAGGCATCTGTCGCAGGCACTAAGGCAGGTCATGTTGAACACCTTTTGTCCCGGCTTGCAGCTGTTTCTATCCGGCAACCATTTCAATGCGGACTGGTTCAAGGGTATCGTTACCTGTTTCCCTGTCTTTTGCATGGATTGGATGGAAATGACCAGTCCACCATTAACCTGTTTTATATTCCTCCATGTCAGTGTGGAAACATCGCTGTACCGCAACCCAGTAAAGCAGCAAAACAGGAACGCCCGTTTTGTGGTCTCATTGGTAGTCGGAGCCTCGATAAGCGCAAGCAGTTCCTCTTTCGTGAGATACTCCCTTTCTGACTGTTGTTTGGCTATCCGCTCGTGTCTGCCCAAAGCATAGAAAGGATTTTTATCCATCACTCCCTCTTTTACCGCCACATTGAGCATTCGTACCAGTGTACTCTGGTGCAGATGCAGCGTGTGGAGCGACATATCCTTTGGATTGTCGGGCGATTTGGTGTTCTTGTAGGTGTCCTTCATGAAGTCAAGCAGTCCGACAATAAACTTCTTGTCGATTTTAGACATCAGGAAGCGGGGTCTGCGGCGATGTTTCAAATACTCCTTTATTATATGGACGCATGAGCGGTAATTACAGTACGTTGCCTGAGAATAGGACGGATTGCGTCTAATCCCTTCGATATGGCTGTCAAGCCAATCCGCAAAAAATCGTTTGGGCAGTTGCTTTGAATTGCCATTGTCTGCCTCCGTTTCGTCCTCGTCAATGCCGAGCATCCGCTTTGACTTTATTTCATTCGCCTTTGCCATAGCCGCCTCGTTGAGCCGTCTTGCTTCGGGTGCATCATCCGGCACAAGAAACAGGTTCAGGTACTCGCTCCATCTTTTCCCCTTTTCATAGAAATCAAGGTATATGGAACGGCTTCCCGTTTTCAATGTTCGTGTCCTTATCGTTATTTTCATCTGTTTCCCTCCGTTTGCGGTTGTCTTGAAAAGAAGTCATCCACAAGATTGACCGTTTCCACTTTCTTTTGATCTACAATTTTGGCATAAATGGCGGTCGTGTTCACGTTGGCATGACCGAGTAGCTTTGATGTGGTGTATATGTCCGCGCCGAGTGTCAGCAGCATGGTAGCTGCGGTATGTCGGCTGCAATGATAGGTTATGTGCTTGTCTATATGTGCGTTCTGCATCCATTTCTCTATATTCCGTTCAATGTTAGAAGTTCCTGTCGGTAATGTAAAAATCGTTTCTTCGGGATTTTCTTTGGAATTCAGGCAATCGACGGCCTCTTTTGATAACGGCACATTTACCAGCTTTTGGGTCTTCTGCATCTTTATTCTTATATATAAGGTTTTGCCATCGGGGGCTTTGACAATCTTTCCCCATGTCAGCGACCGCACATCGCTAAGGCGAAGCCCTGTGAAACAGGAGAACAGGAACGCACGTTTTACATCCTCATGGGGGCAGGGTGCAGCCATTGCTGCTTTCATTTCCTCCAACGTGAGATATTCCCTCATACTTTCGGTAGGCTGATACTTCTCTTTTGGACTTATGGACTTCAGGGGATTTGCCGACAGTATGCCATCACGCACGGCTTTGTTCAACGCACCGTTCAGGACAGCTTGATGATGATGTGCCGCACCGTTGCTGATGACACTGCCATCCCTACGTACAGCATTCTTCGCATAGCGCAAAAATTCAATGAAACCACGGCAGAAATCCACATCCACATTTGCCAAGACAATATCCGGACAGTTGGCTTCTTTTAGATAGGTTTCGATTTTCAGCCGCAAGTCACGCCGACCTTTCAAAGTAGATGTAGAAAAACTGAATTTTTCCTGCTCATACTCTTTCAGGAAATCAACAAGCGTGATACACGACCGCTTCACCTTGTCCCACTGGCGCACACCGTGATTCTGTAATGCCAAGATACGCTCTGCTTTGATTTTTTCAGCCACCTGCCTCGCATGATTGTTCTGCTGACGGTCTATCGGTGTTGATTCAGGGACAATGTACAATCCGAGCGATTCAACCTTGCGGACACCCTTTACATAGACATCGAGGTACAGACTCATGTTCCCATTAGCCAACTTTCGCTGACGGATGCGGACAGGTTCTTTCACCTTTTGTATTTTCTTCGGTCGTGCCATAATGTTTTCTTTTCCTTATATTTTTCTTTTCGCAGGCAAATTTATTTCCTGTTTTCACGCTGCAAAGTTACCTATAAATTCTTCAACGTGCAACAAATATGCAACAAAATATCATTAAAATTGTTGTTTGATATGCTTTCTTGGATAAAATCGGAAAGAAGTATAAATGACTAACATACAATATATTCTACCAATATTATTTCTTTTGATATGATTATTCTTTCATGATTATAAGCCTATACTTCGTGGGCTTCTATGTGCTGCTGCTCTTTGACATTGTATTGTGCATCCAAATCGAGAACCTGACGGCGATAACCGCCAGCGAGCAGACGATGGCTGCCTACCTGCAAAACTCGTTCTTCTCGGCAGGCTACCTGATGGCGGCTTCGATTGTAGCCCTCAAGTGCCTGAACCTTGTTCCGGACTTGGCGGCATGGATGATACCGGAGGGCGACACGGCATTCTCTACCCGAAACTTCGGCGAGGGCGTGGCACAGCAGGCGAAGATGACGGCAACCGGAGGGTTGGGCGGCATCATGAGATAATCCGCAAAAGATAATATAAACCCAATAAAAATCATAACAACATGAAATTGCAAGAGAAAATCAAAAGTTGGTGCAAGGATGAGAAATTCATGTCCTTTGCACAGGAACGAGCGAGAAAAGAGGTTTGCGAGGTGACGGAAAACCACCGCATCGACCCGCAGTATGAAGAACTGGACGAAGCCTTCGAGTACGACGACCGGTACATCGCCCCCTTGGTGACGTACCTGACGTACAAGCTGCGTCTTGCCCTGCTGCAGCGGAACGCAGGTAAGCGCAAAAGAGGAATCTGGTGGGTGCTTGTCCACGTGGAGATGCAGGGCTATTACGTGGAGATATTCTCGGCGGAGTTCGAGAATCTTTTGACGGAACTTCGGGATGCGGTCATACCCATGCTGCACACGGAATATGTACAGATGTTGAACGGTAAAAGGGAATAACCGATGGTCATCAAGAATTTGGAAAACAAAATAAGACTGGTGGGCATCATCTGTACCGCTTTTCTCGTGGGATGTGTCATCATCAGCTTGTCAAGTATCTGGACAGCCCGGACGATGGTCTCGGATGCGCAGAAGAAGGTGTATGTGCTGGACGGCAACGTGCCTATCCTCGTGAACCGCACGACAATGGACGAAACGCTTGACATGGAAGCTAAAAGCCATGTGGAAATGTTCCACCATTATTTTTTCACGTTACCGCCAGATGACAAATACATCCGCTATACGATGGAAAAAGCGATGTATCTGGTGGATGAGACGGGGTTGGCACAATACAACACGCTCAAGGAAAAGGGTTTCTACTCCAACATTTTGGGTACGAGTTCGGTGTTCTCCATCTATTGTGACAGCGTGGCTTTCAACAAGGAGAAGATGGAGTTCACTTACTACGGACGGCAACGCATTGAGCGGCGGAGCAACATCCTCATGCGGGAACTGGTCACGGCGGGGCAACTTAAGCGTGTGCCCCGAACAGAAAACAACCCGCACGGATTGCTTATCGTGAACTGGCGAACCCTGCTGAACAAGGACATCGAACAGAAAACGAAGATCAACTACTAAACAACGGAGTTTATGAATATCAAGGGATTCAGGCGGATGCTCTTCGGTGAAAAGATGCCGGACAAGAACGATCCGAAATACAAAGACCGTTACGAGCGGGAGGTGTCCGCCGGACGAAAGTTCGCCCAAGCGACACGCATTGACAAGGCTGCCGCCAAGGTGCAGGGATTCGCCAACGCACACCGGATACTTTTTCTGGTCATCGTCTTTGGTTTCGCTATCGGAGGGTTCACTTGGAACATCTATCGCATTACAATGGCATACCGCAACAGCCGGCCGACACGCACGGCGACGGAAATGCAGGATTCGGTGCTACGGGAAAGACACAAGAGGCTGCAAGGGGGTGAAATAAGGGAAAATCGGAACGAGAACAAGAAATATGAACCGCAATAAAGGAGTGCTTATGAATACACGATTTGAAAAATCAGTCCGCTCGTCGGACGAATGGTACACCCCGAAGGAGGTGTTGAAAGCGTTAGGCAGGTTCGACCTTGACCCTTGCGCCCCTATCCGTCCGTTGTGGCCGACCGCCGAAGTCATGTATGACCGGAACATGGACGGATTGTCCCTGAAATGGGAAGGGCGTGTATGGCTCAATCCTCCGTACTCGCGTCCCCTTATCGAACAGTTTGTCCGAAAGCTGGCGGAACACGGCAACGGCATCGCGCTGTTGTTCAACCGTTGCGATTCCAAAATGTTTCAGGACGTCATTTTCGAGAAAGCGACGGGCATGAAATTCCTGCGCCACCGCATCCGGTTTTACCGCCCGGACGGAACACGCGGCGATTCTCCCGGTTGCGGCAGCATCCTGATCGCATTCGGAGTGGAAAACGCAGAAGTGCTGAAAAACTGCAGCATTGAAGGCAAGTATGTACAACTCAATTAAAAGATGTATGATGAAGATATTTGATAAAATCAATTTCAGGGAGCCGAAGTATATGCTTCCGGCTGTCCTGTATATCCCGCTTCTGGTTGCATCGTACTTCATCTTCGACCTGTTTCATACCGAAACGGCGGAGATTCCGGACAAGACGCTGCAGACAACGGAGTTTTTGAACCCCGATTTGCCGGATGCCCGGCTTAAAGGCGGTGACGGCATAGGCAGCAAGTACGAGAACATGGCCAAATCATGGGGTAAGATACAGGATTACTCCGCAGTGGATAACATAGAACGAGATGAACCCGATGACAACAAGGAAGAATATGAATCGCAATACACGGTGGACGACATCGCCTTGCTCGATGAGCAACAGCAGGAAAAGGCTGCGGCAGCGCAAATTGCCGATGCCAAGACACGCGAGCAAGAAGCTCTCGCGGAACTGGAGAAAGCCCTTGCCGAAGCAAGGTTGAGAGGACGCAATGAGGTATTACCGGCGACCGATACGGACAGTACCGCATCGGCGCAACCCCCGACGGCAACCATAGAGGTCAAGGGAAAAATAGAGGAAGAGAGCCGTTCGGTAAAAGCCCCGTCAGAGAACGAACCGCCCAGCGAAGTGGTACGCAAGGTAAAGACGGCTTCGGATTACTTCAATACGCTTGCGGTCAATGCCCGTGAACCGAAACTGATAAAGGCCATTATCGACGAGGACATCAAGGCGGTGGACGGCTCGCGTGTGCGGTTGCGTCTGCTCGACGACGTGGAGATCAACGAGTGCGTGGTCAAACGAGGGTCGTATCTGTATGCCACCATGAGCGGCTTCTCGTCGGGGCGTGTGAAGGGGAACATCACCAGCATTCTCATCGAGGACGAACTGGTGAAGGTCAGCCTGTCCCTTTACGACACGGACGGCATGGAAGGGCTTTATGTACCGAACAGCCAGTTCCGGGAAACGAGCAAGGATGTGGCAAGCGGTGCGGTGTCGGGGAATCTGAACATGAATACCGGCAGTTACGGCAACAGTCTCTCGCAATGGGGAATGCAAGCCGCTACGAATGCCTACCAGAAAACGAGCAATGCCATCGGCAAAGCTATCAAAAAAAATAAGGTAAAGCTGAAATACGGCACTTTCGTCTATCTGGTGAACGGACGTGAGAAACAGTAAAAACGGAAGCCATGATAGAGATTGACAACATATATAATATGGACTGTATCGAGGGTATGAAGCTCATGGCGAACGGCAGTGTCGATGCCGTGATAGCGGATTTGCCTTACGGCGTGTTGAACCGTAGCAACAAGGCGGCACACTGGGACAGGCAGATACCGCTCGAAGCGTTGTGGAAACAGTACCGCAGGATCACCAAGCCGGGAAGCCCCGTTATCCTCTTTGCGCAGGGCATTTTCTCGGCGCAACTCATGCTCTCGCAACCCCGGATGTGGCGGTATAACCTCGTGTGGCGGAAAGACCGGGTAACGGGTCACCTGAATGCCAACCGGATGCCGCTACGCCAGCATGAGGACATCATCGTGTTCTACGACCGTCAGCCGGTATATCATCCTCAAATGACGCCGTGTCCACCGGAACGGAGGAATCATGGACGCCGCAAGACGGACGGTTTCACGAACCGCTGTTACGGTGAAATGAAACTGGCTCCGGTGCGTGTTGCCGAAGACAAGTACCCGACCTCTGTCATTTCCATACCCAAGGAACACAAGACAGGAGCATTCTATCATCCGACACAGAAGCCGGTAGCCTTGATAGAGTACCTGATACGTACCTATACCAACGAGGGCGATGTGGTGCTGGACAACTGCATCGGTTCGGGTACGACCGCCATTGCCGCCATCCGCACGGGGCGGCATTACATCGGATTCGAGATTGAACCGACGTATTGCGAAATTGTCGGACGACGGATTCGGGAGGAACTGGAACGTGGTCATGGATTAAAGAAAGCGAAATAAGGGAAATAAAGAAATAAACAATATCAACAGAAACGATATGAACAAGAAAATAATTGTAACTGCATTTCTTCTGGCGGCAGGACTTTTTGCCACACGGAACGCACAGGCTCAGCGTACATACGAAGAGATGGAACGGCTGACTGTCAATGAACAGGTAACGACCGTCATCACAGCCACGGAACCGGTCCGCTTCGTGGATATTTCCACAGACAAGGTGGCGGGCGACCAACCCATTGAGAACATCATCCGGTTGAAGCCCAAAGAGACGGGACACGAGGACGGTGAAGTGCTGGCCATCGTCACCATCGTAACGGAACGCTATCGCACGCAGTATGCACTCATCTACACCACGCGGATAAGCGAGGCGGTGGCAGACAAGGAAATTCAGCTACAGGAACGGGATGCCTACAACAATCCTACGGTCTCGATGTCCACAGCCGACATGGTGCGTTTTGCAAGACGGGTGTGGAACTCGCCCGCGAAAATCCGCAACGTGGCGACCAAGGCGCACCGAATGGTAATGCGCCTGAACAATATTTACTCGGTGGGCGACTATTTCTTCATCGACTTTTCCATCGAGAACAAAACGAACATCCGTTTCGACATCGACGAGATACGGGTGAAACTGTCGGACAAGAAACTTTCGAAGGCAACCAACGCGCAGACCATCGAGCTGACGCCTGCCCTGGTATTGGAACACGGCAAGACGTTCAAGCACGGCTACCGGAACGTGATTGTCGTGAAAAAGATGACCTTTCCGAACGACAAGCTGCTGACCATCGAAATGACGGAACAACAAATCAGCGGGCGCAATATCAGCCTGAACATTGACTACGAGGATGTGCTGTCGGCCGATTCATTTAACACCGCTTTATTGGAGGAGGAATGACGATGAAAAAGACGATAATACTGATGCTTGCCTGCATGTGCGTCTTCATGAATGCAAGTGCGCAGCGTAACAGCGGCCGCCTCTCGCTTGGAGTGGGATTGCTGTATGAGAACGGCATGGACGTAACGCTTGCTTACGAACATGAAATGAACTACCGCCATGCGTGGGAGTTTTTCGCCAACGGCTATCTGAAATGGACGGAATGTAAATCTTGCGGTCATATTTGTCCGGAATCCTTCTGGCGCAACTATCGCACTTACGGTTTCGGTGTGGCGTACAAACCTTGTGTGGTGCGTGGACGCAACCATTACGGCAACTTGCGTATCGGAGCTTCGGCAGGGAGCGACACGAACAAGTTTCTTGCCGGAATCCATGTGGGTTACGAGCACAATTATGTGCTGCGGTCGGGATGCACACTGTTCTGGCAGGTAAAGAGTGACATGATGATAAAAGGGGCGGATTTGCTGCGGACAGGTATCGTGCTGGGGGTGAAACTGCCGATAAAATAAAGGAAAAACAAAAAACGAAAATAACATGATACGAAAGATTCAATGGTTTGCAATGGCAGTGACGGCGGTATTGTGCGCTGCCTGTGACGCCCATATCGACGTACCTGATACGGCGGTACGTCCGGGACATATTCTCTGCGAGGACGGTACGGCTTTATCCTACGTACAGTATGAACAGTCGGGAAAACGGGCAATAGCGGTTGTCTTCGATACCGAACACCGTGAAGGTACGGAAGGGAACGGCTATGCGGTTTACCTGTGGGACATTGCTCCGGCAGCTTTTGCCGACAGCCTCGGTGTCGCACAAGGGACGTCGGCCGACATCGAGGCTTTGGACGGGAACATGAACACCTTTGCGCTGTACGACACACGGGAGACGGCTTCGCCTATGGCGGAAGCGGTCTTTGACCTGTGGCGGTACGGACAGAGTGCCTATATCCCGTCGGTGGCACAGATGCGGCTGCTGTATGCCGTCCGGGAAACCGTCAATCCTGTCATCGAACGGTGTGGCGGCCATCCGCTGCCGTTGGATGAAAACGACTGCTGGTACTGGACATCGACGGAGGTAACCGGACAGGAAACGGCGAAAGCGTGGCTTTACTCGACAGGAAGCGGTGCGATGCAGGAGACCCCGAAGACACAGGCGCACAAGGTGCGGCCGATTATCACACTGAACAGGTAGGAACGAAAAGAGGGAAAGGACAAAGACAATGGAAGAAAGCAAGGAACTACAAGGATTTTACAAAATATTCCGTGCGGTCATCTATATCTCCGTGCTGATGGAGTTCTTCGAGTATGCCATAGACCCTGCCATGCTCGACCACTGGGGCGGCATATTGATTGATATACACGGGCGCATCAAGCGATGGATGATCTATAACGACGGCAACCTCGTGTATAGTAAGATAGCGACCTTCCTACTCATCTGCATCACTTGTATCGGCACACGCAACAAAAAACACTTGGAGTTTGACGCACGCAGGCAAGTGTTATATCCACTTATCTGCGGATTGTTCTTGATTGTGTTCTCCGTGTGGCTGTACCATCATACGATGGAAACGAGGCTCTACACCCTGCCGCTGAACATCATCTTCTATATGGCGGCTACGCTGGTCGGTGTGATATTGGTGCATATCGCATTGGATAACATCTCGAAGTTCATCAAGGAGGGACTGGGTAAAGACCGGTTTAACTTCGAGAATGAAAGTTTCGAGCAGAGCGAAGAGAAGGATGAGAACCAGTATAGCGTGAATATACCGATGCGGTACTATTACAAAGGTAAATTTCGCAAGGGATGGGTGTCGATAAGCAACTGTTTCAGAGGAACATGGGTGGTTGGAACTCCAGGCAGCGGTAAGACGTTCAGTATCATAGAACCGTTCATCCGCCAACATAGTGCCAAGGGCTTCGCGATGGTGGTCTATGACTACAAATTTCCGACACTTGCCACTAAACTTTACTATCATTACAAGAAAAACCAGAAGCTCGGCAAAGTGCCAAAAGGATGCAAGTTCAACATCATCAACTTCGTGGATGTGGAGTACAGCAAACGGGTGAACCCCATTCAGGCAAAGTACATCAATAATCTTGCGGCGGCGAGCGAAACGGCGGAAACCCTGTTGGAATCCCTGCAGAAAGGCAAGAAAGAGGGAGGCGGAGGCAGTGACCAGTTCTTTCAGACTTCTGCCGTGAACTTTCTTGCCGCCTGTATCTACTTTTTCGTGAACTACGAGCGGGAACCCTACGATGCAAACGGAAAGAAACTGTATGCGGAGAAACGGCAAGATCCGCAGACGAAGTTCTGGAAGCCGACGGGTGTCGTTCGTGACCGTGAGGGTGGCAGCATCGTGGAACCTGCCTATTGGCTTGGAAAATACTCGGATATGCCGCATATCCTTTCATTTCTCAATGAGAGCTACCAGACTATTTTTGAGGTACTTGAGACGGACAACGAGGTCGCGCCGTTGCTCGGCCCGTTCCAAACGGCCTTCAAAAACAAGGCGATGGAACAGTTGGAAGGTATGATAGGTACGCTGCGTGTCTATACCAGCCGTTTGGCTACAAAGGAATCTTACTGGATATTCCACAAGGATGGGGACGATTTCGACCTGAAAGTTAGTGACCCCAAGTCACCCAGTTATCTGCTGATAGCCAACGATCCGGAAATGGAAAGTATCATCGGAGCGTTGAACGCTCTGATATTGAACCGTCTCGTTACCCGTGTGAACACCGGGCAGGGGAAAAATATTCCGGTCAGCATCATCGTGGATGAGCTACCGACACTGTATTTCCACAAGATAGACCGACTGATAGGTACGGCGAGAAGCAACAAGGTAAGCGTAACGCTGGGTTTTCAGGAGTTGCCGCAGTTGGAGGCTGACTACGGAAAAGTGGGAATGCAAAAAATCATCACGACAGTGGGCAACGTGGTAAGCGGTTCAGCTCGCGCAAAAGAGACACTGGAATGGTTGTCGAATGACATTTTCGGCAAGGTGGTACAGGTCAAAAAGGGCGTGACGATCGACCGGGACAAAACGAGTATCAATCTCAATGAGAACATGGACAGTCTTGTACCCGCCTCGAAAATTTCGGATATGGCGACGGGATGGATTTGCGGACAGACGGCACGTGATTTCGTGAAGACGAAAACCGGTACGGGAGGCTCGATGAACATTCAGGAGTCGGAAGAGTTCAAGACTACAAAGTTCTTCTGCAAGACGGATTTCGATATGAGGGAGATAAAAGCGGAGGAAGCGGCCTATGTACCGCTACCGAAGTTCTACACTTTCAAGTCGAGGGAGGAACGGGAACGCATCTTGTATAAAAATTTCATACAAGTCGGACAGGATGTAAAAGACATGATAGCGGATGTACTGAACAAGCGTGGGGCGAAATAAATCAAAATCCCTGCAATAATTTACGTGGTTATTGCAGGGATTTTTGTATTCCATTCAGCTACCCGAAATCTTGCGGACATAAATGAATCATCTGACAGTTTCCGATTTGGAATCGTTTTCCGACAGCAGATTTTGTAATTTGTCGATGTCCGGTAGAGTCTTGCGCAAATTTTCCGGCATTTCTTGGGCTGTGCGGTATGTCGCCACGCCCATAGGCTTATCATAGTCGCGCACCATGATTTCGACAAATTGGCGGTTGGCATCCTGACATAGGACAATACCGATTGAAGGGTTCTCGTGCGGTTTCTTGTCGGTCATATCATATACAGTCAGATAACCGCTAAGCTGTCCGAGATAATTCGGGCGGAACTTGCCCCGTTTCAATTCCACGATTACGCTGGCATTCAGTTCTCTGTTGAAGAATACAAGGTCAGCAAACATTTCCTCTCCGGCAACTATCAGGCGATGCTGACTGTCGATAAAAGTGAAGTCGTTTCCAAAACGGAGAATGAACTGCTTGATATTGGTTACGATTTGGTTTTCGATGACCTTTTCGTTCCAGTCCTGTTCGCGTTCTCCCACATTCTCCAGATTAACCATTTCGAGCATATACTCATCCTTGAACGCCAATGTCGCTTTTACGGCATAAATGGCTTCGGGCAGCACTTGAAGGAAGTTGCTCGGCAAAGATCCGCGATTTGAATAGATGTCTTCTTTCAAGTAATTTTTGAGAGAGGATAGCGACCACGCATTTTGAGCGGCACAATGGATATAGAACAATCGTTCTGCGATGTCTTTTGAACGAGTCAGGATTTCAATATGATGTGAAAAGCTAATCTTGACAAAATCGTCCCAGGTAAATTCGGTATTGACCGGTTGCCCGATAAGTTGCAGCAGTAGATGCTCGTCAATATCCAATTCGCCCAACGCTGTTGGATGAATTAAAGCCGTACCCTTTTCCGACGAATGGTTTTCCAATTCGCCCAACACTGTTGGACGAATTAAAAACGTCCTCCATTCCTCATAGAATGAGCGCATCCGTTTCAACCCCGATTCAGAAAAGCCGTGCAGACCGGGCAACTCCCGTTGAAGGAGCTTTGATATGGTAGGCAATGCTTTAGTACCCCAACAGCCGATGCGGGAATTTTCAGACACGAATTTCCCCACTCCAAAATACAACGAGAGAGTTTCTTTGTTGACCGCAGCCGCACTTCTATACCGGCAGCGTTCGATGGCATGTTTGATTATCTCTACTGCCTCTGCATATTGTGTATAATCCGATGGGATAACCTGTTGTTCCATATACATACGTTTTTGTGCCGCAAAGGTACGAAAAATACGGGATATACAGGGCAGAATGCCAACATATTATAGTGCCGTGTGGGTCTTATTCGGTATTTTTAGCGTTCCGGTTTCCTGCACTCGCTTTGCTGCCAATCTACTCACTTAGATGTTCATGTGTCTGGGGCGTGCCGAGAAAGCCGGTAGCGGTGTGGATAAGATTGTGAGCGGTTGGCAGTCTTTGGGTTGGCCGCTTCCTACTGTAGCCGAGGAAACACGTCCGGACTATGTTGTGCTGACCTTGCAGTTAGGGATGAAAACCCGACAAGAAAACCTCGCAAGCAGGATTTGAGAAAAGAGCAAATCTTGGAGTTCTGTGTTGAGCCGCAATCCCTATCTGATATTTTGCAACATTTAGGATTGAAAGATAGGGAAAATCTTATGGAGGTCTATATCAATCCGATGATTGGTGCAGGGGTATTGGAAATGACGGAGCCGGACAATCCCACAAGCCGTAACCAGATGTATGTAACGGTAAAAGTGGAACAAGAATTTCAAAAGTAAGTTTATAATAGGATATTGCGGCTTGGACGCATCCAACCTCATACAAATAACACTGCCCGCGTGAAAATGGGGGCAGTGTTATTTATATGGTAGTTCGCTTATTTAAGCTCGTGTACCGCTTAAAAGTTCGGCAAGTTGCCGGTCGCAGAATTTATCGTATTCCTCCTTGTCTGTACCGCTTTCGATAGCCCGGTCGATAACATCGCCCAGTTCGTCGAAGCAGACTTCTTCATTGACACACTTTGCATTGCTATCATCTTCTTTCAGTAGATAGACCTCGTAGTAATCAGAGCCGTTGAGAGCGATAACGACATATCCGGCGTGTAACCGTCCGTTTACTTTCAGCCGCAGTGCCGGTAATTCTTGGAATACCGTAGCGACAAATTCGCTGACTCCCCACGACATAAAGACGGGTATGGGGGTAAATGACAGTAATTGTTCTTTGATGGTCTGTGCGATGTGCATTACATACTCTTTATCCATAACTTTGATTTTTAATATGATTATTGATTTATGTTAGTTGAACCATTCGGGGTTATCCTCTTTTAATTCCGTGATGAGTTCATCGTCCGGTAATTTGAGGGTCTTCGCATCGGCGAAAAAGAAAACCTCGTCATATATTTGTTCGGCTTCCTTACTTGCAAAACCTTCGCTCTCGTCCTCGAAACTGCCCGGATGAAGTGCATCGAGCAGAGCGGTAGAGCCGATAAGTAGTTCTTCACCTTCGTTGGATTTCACGATACGGCAGATGTAGATATTGCCGTCAAATTGTAGTTCTTTCGTTTTCATACGCCTGTTATCTTAATGGGATATGTCTCCCGTTTGCCTTGAGGTATTCCATGATACACTTCGCTTCTTCGTGCGATGCACGGTTGCGGTCATCGTAATTGCGTGTCTCGTCTGCCATGACCACGATACACTCCTTTACCAACCTGTAAAGGCTTTGCTGCAGCGTGGGGTGCATTTCGGGGATAGCGGCTGCAAACCGTTTGGGATTGAAGCCGTAATCGTTCACTGCTCTTTCCCAGTCTTTGGCGAGCTGGTACTCCTTGCTTTCCTTGATGTTGTCCATAATCTTGAATTTTAATGATTTGTTTTTTATTCCCTCCGTTCGATTCCTTTCTGTCGGAACCGCTTTGGGATTTTATAGATGCGGTAAACGGTTGTCGGTACAGCTTCATACGGGAGGCTTTTCCTGCCAATTACTCTTTCTGAGGGAAGGAAGAATTTGCAGGAAATACATTTCAAGCCGCCGGATCAAGCGCGACGGCCGACCTTTGCATCTGATAAAACCAAACCGGGGCTGACAGGGAATGAAGCTGGGGAAACGCTATAAAAGGGAAGTTGAAAATGGTAAAAAAGAGAGGAAACGAAAGCTATGAATGGAGGAAGGGTGGGTGGTGACGGGTTCGTCAGAAAGTTAAAAGAGGTACTTGGGTCCTTTGTCCGGAGCATACAAAAATGAATAGAGGGCGGATTTCCCCCCCCCTATTCGTTATGACAACAACATTTGTCAGGCAGCTATTTCTTCCGTTTGCGGTTCGGTCTGTGCTTCCGCTTCGGGTTGCGGTTCATCGGGTTGTTCCGCTTCCTGCGTGGCTTGTTCCTGCAAAGCGGCTTTTTTTTCCTTAATGCGTTGGTGCCGCTTTTCGTACACTTCATTATATCCGTCTTGGATATTGGCAAGTTCTTCGGGCATATGCTTTTGGGCGAAGCCAAGCAACAGGGAGGCTGTGGCGTTGTTACCGAATGCGTCCTTGAAATTGGCAATCAGATAATCCCTGCGGATAACGGCTTTCTGCTTGGCGGTAAGGTTCTCGATGATGCGCATTTTGTCCTCGCTCGTAAGGTAGTAATAAGAACCTTTATCTTCAATTCCCACCTCATTGAAATGCTCTTTGCGGAGTGAGGAGAGCAGGAAGAAATACACCATTTTCTCCTCGTCCTGTCCAAATTTGCGCTCTGACATATCGACCTCTAAAATCCGCTTTTTGGTGTCTTCAACGGTCTTTTCGAGGGCAATCTCCTTGTTGCGTTTGTCCTGCTTTTCCAACTTCTCGATAGGTGAAAGCGGCATTTCGGTTGCTGTACCGTTTACGGTGGTAGCGGTATTTGCAACATAGCACAGTGTAATGTCGTTGCTCTCAATACGGAGATAGAGGGAGATTTCTCCTGCTTCGCTTCGGGTGCGGATTGCTTCGCATTTTTCGGTGTAACCGTTCAATTCCTGCCCGTAATCCTTTTCTGCATCCTCGTATTCCTCGGTGGTATCATAATCCTCTTTTTGAGGTGCTTGGGGGCTTTCGGGGTATTTCGTTGCATAGGTTTTAAGGCTTTCCACTTCGTAGCCCATAGCGGTAAGTCGGTCGATGACAGCTTCATTGTAATTGTAGCTTTCGTGGCAGAGGGGAACGGCAGGGTGCTGTTCCATGAGCCGCATAGCCTTTTCGGTAAGGTGCGATGTGTTCATTTCCACCAAGCAAGCGCGGTTGGCGCAATTTCCGCAACCACCCTCACAGAACAACATCATATTATTGGTATTGTGAGGGCATGAAAGACAAAGGGTTTTGTCGAATGAATAGCGATTGAGGTCTGCGGTGTATTGCCGTTCGATGCTTTGTGCCACCTCGGAAGCTTTCATGCCTCGCCAACTATTGTACTGCACCCCCTCTTTCAGATGTTGGTCGTACACCTCACGCTGTATCTCTTCCCCATAACGGCAGATTTCACTTGCCACGCTGATTGTGATTTCGTCCTGCTCCAACAGCAAAGCGATTTCGGGTATCAAGGAAACGAATTTAAGTCGTGTACGGATATATGCCTCCGTCTTGCCGAACTGCACGGTCAAGGACTGTACATCGTGGCGACCGCTGTCTATGAGCTTTTGGTAGGCGTTGGCTTCCTCAATCGGGGTCACATCCTTACGCTGCAGGTTCTCGGTAATCGCCATTTCCTCGGCTGTCTCGTCTGAAATTTCCATGACGATAGCCGGAATTTCCGCCAATTCAGCCATGAGGGAAGCACGGTATCTGCGTTCTCCGAATACAATCTCGAAACGGTTGTCCGCAATAGGGCGCACACCGATAGGCTGAAGCACTCCCTGCTGACGGATGCTCTCGGCAAGTTCCGCAAGGCTTGTCTCGTCAAAGTTCTTACGTGGGTTGTAGTTACTCGGCTGAATGTCTGCCAATGCTACCGATGTGATGTTCTTCTCTACTGCTTGAACTGCTGTTGTTGCCATAATCATAAAATTTAATTGGTTGATATTTGATTTTTTTATTTTCCCTTTTTTCGGTTCTTTTCTCTGCCTGAACCGCTTGGGATTTACAGATGCTTCAAGGGACTGACGAACAAGCTATTTTCAACGCTTTTTCCGGAAAATTACTCTTTCGCAGGAAGGAAGAATTTTACGAGAAATGCACTTCAAAGCGGTGAAATCAAGCGCGGCAGTCCAAATTTGCGTCTGGAAAACCAACCGGCGATGGCAGGAACGAGGCCGGACAAGCGGCAAGTGGAATAAATAAAAAAGTAATACAACCATGCGGTTATAAGAGGTAATAGAACAGGAGAACACCCAGGAGGGTATAAACAGGAAAAACGCTACCTTGTGGACGTGCCCATAAGATAGCGGTATGCTATAAAAGGTATATCGGATGGGGACTACAACCGCCGTACCGGTTATTTCTCGTGCTTTTCCAAATACTCTTTCATCGCCTCGTTCACGATGTCCCGTAGAGACATATTCTTTTCGATGGCGAGGTACTTCATCCGGGTATGAATACTTTTGTTTATGACAAAGTTGCAATGTACAGCAGGCTCTTTTTCCGTTTTGACCGGTGCAGGTTCTTTCTTTTGCGTGGACTTCCCGGTGGATGACAGCAAGCCGTCCAGTCCGCTTCTCATGCCGTTTTTCAATGAATCACTTTTGCCCATATCGTTTTTATTTTAATTTCAACACTTCTTTTGCTAACTCCATGTAGTCCTTTGCCCCGTTGCTGTTCTTGTTATACTCAAAGATATTCATGCCTTTTATCGGAGCTTCGGCCAATGATACATTGTCCCGGATGACGGTCTTGAATACCTTGTCGCAGAACGATTCGCTGATTAGTTCCGCCACACTTTTGTTGAGCGTCTTGCGCTTGTCAAACTGGGTGATGACAATGCCGCCGATATTTAGGTTTGGGTTCAAACGTTCCTTGACAATCCCGACCACATTTGTAATCTTTGCCATTCCGCGCATGGCGAGGAACTGCGCCTGTACCGGGATAATCAGGAAATCCGCCGATGTGAGGGCGTTCAGTGTCAGCAAACCCAGCGAGGGCGGACAGTCAATCAGGATATAGTCGAATTTACGGGTTTCAAGCAATTTTGCAATCAGCCCTTTTAGTATTAATTCCCGCCCCGGCTCGTTGATAAGCTCGGATTCTGTCGCCGACAAATCGAGGCAGGACGGTACAACGGAAAGACCGTTTTCCAACTCGAATACCGGTAAGGTATATTCGCCTTTCATCGCTCCGTACACCGTCCGTTCCTCTTCGATGGAGAGACCGCAGGATTCCGTGAGGTTTGCCTGACCGTCCATGTCGATGAGCAGTACACGCTTTTTCTTCTGCTGCAATGCGGCAGCAAGATTGATGGTGGTAGTTGTCTTTCCGACACCGCCCTTGTGGTTCAAAACTGCGATTATTTTTGTCATAATTTCGTGTCTTTATATCTGATACAAAGATAATACTATTTTTAGTATTTACTATTATTAGTGTATACTATTTTACTACTTTTGTATATTTTAGTATTATAGCATCTACTACTATACTAAAATACTGATTGACTAAATGTAGTGCATTCTATCATTTCTGATGGGATATTTCCTAATATCCTACTTTACTAACCTTAGTATATACTACATTTAGTATTTGTTGTATAACAGCAAAATAAGCTCATTTTGGAATTAGTCTTATAAATCATCATCATGCGCATTAGATAAATTCTGTCTCAAGTGCTTCCAACAAGTCGTGTATTTGTTTTTCCGCTTCCTCCATATCCGATACAATGTCCTTGATGTGGTAAGGTGCGCCATTTTTACCGTGCCCATCATTTCCAATCCATAGATAGGCTTCGTAATCCGGGTCAAAACCCTCGAAATATTGTTCCATGTCAGCAATGAGGGTATCAATGTCCTCACATTTCATTTCGGCACTGAAATTAAAATCCTGCCCATAGTTGGTATAGCGTTGGAAGTCGAACTGAATATTTGATTTATTTTTGTCATCCACACTTATACTCCAGCCTTTGCTTTGGGATATTTCCGTTACTTTTTGTATCTTTTCTTGAGCGGTCATAGTTTTGAGTTTATAGTGGGGAGACTTCACACCGTCCTACCGATTGCTTTAATCCGTTATTTGAAAGTAAAACTCCTGCAGCTCGTCTGGCCATTCGGCGGTCATAGAGCGTGGCTTTCTGGTTGTCCCGCTCGTGCCATTGCCAAATTTTGTGATTAAGTACAAGGCACAGCTCTGTCCAATGCTTGTAGTTATCTTTCCATTCTGCCTTAACCTTTCTGTATGTGTCAGCTATGGCTTCATTCCCGAACTTGTCTGCCATAGAGAAGTCCTGCCAAAAGGTTGTCATCGGGTCATAGCCAGTAATTTCCGCTATATTCCACTTGGGAATTACTATTTTTAATATTTCCATACTTATTATTGTTTTTGTAATACTCATGAATCAAGATTACTATTTCCCTTTGTTCGGTCTGTTTGCGACCGCCGGGAAGATTTTTCTGCTTTCAGAAGGTGGCGGGGAACAATCGGACAAGGCTGATCCGGAAAAATACGCTCGACAGCGGAGAGGAAGATTTTTACGTGTCATTTGCGGCAGTATGCCGGCATTGGCAGGATTGGAGCCGCCGGTTACCTTTGCGGAAAATTCTGTTCCGTAGGTCGCACGGCAGCGGACTTGGGTTTAATGGGAATCCGTTAGAAAAGGAAAGATTTATGAATAAAAGAGTGAGGCGGCCAGCCGGGACGGACTTTCCGATGGACTGTCTTGGGACTACAGAGGGCAGGATTTATCCCGCCCCCTGTAATGCCAAGTCTGTCCGTGTCCGTCCTTTTGCAAAAAGGGGCTTCACGCACTTTATGTAACGTGTTACACAAAATGCGTGAGGCTGCTTGAAGCAAACTGGCCGCAGGATGTAAGGCTATATGAGGGAGAAAGGAATTTTATAAAAGGCCGTTGGTCGATCGGAACAACAAACCGTACCGAGACTTTGCCCGATACGGTCTTGCATATAACTCAGTCTATGTCATAGCCTATCATGTATTCATCGTTGATAAGCAGATAATAGTAGCCGTTGCCACAATTCCTGTATTCTTTGCTGAATCCAGCCGCCATATCTCCATTTTCGCGTGGCTCACACCATAACGTACCGTCATAGCCACAAAAGTCGAAGCGTCCGGTGGAAAACTTTTCGCCTTGCTTCAGTGCCGTTCTGAAACGAGCCATATCCCAACTGCTGCAATACTTCTCGATGGTGGCAAGTCCGATACACTTGCCGTCGATGCGTGTGCCGGTCGTGATGCGGTTCTCGTAGAGGGATTTATCCAAATCGGCATTAGCGATTTTGCGAAGCCAATCATTCGTATGCGTGGCAAGTCGGGCAAGTTTCTGGTATTTCAAGACCTGTTTCTTTCCTATGTCCGCTGCATCTTCGGGAGAGGATGACGGATAGTATATCTTCTCAATGCTTGCCCAATCCGTGAAGATGTACCCGCTTTTTCGTTTTCTTGGCGCAATAATGCCGATGACGTTTTCATTGCGGTTGATGAATAATCGCCTACGTTGTCCTGCAATCCTTACATATAAAGAGGTGGAATTCTGCTCGTTTCGGAGATAGGCTTCTGCCGGATGAATAGTTGTTGTTTCCATATTTGTATAAATTTTGATTTTTGCTGTTCCTATTTTGGTTTACCTGTTCAAAGTTCCGGGATTGTGCCGTTCTTATATAGAACACCGTCCCGATAATGGGACACGATGCCCGGCTTAAGTCCCATTTCCTCAAAGGCTATATGCCTGATATAGTCCTTGTATTCTTTGCCAATGAAATTCTTTCCACAAAGGTTGTTGAAAATCATAGGGACGGAAAAACCGTCTTCGCTCGATAATATCACTTTGTCGTCTTGTCTAATTTCTTCTACCATACTTGTTTACTTTTAATTGGTTGAACTATCATGCTGATTTTTCTTTTTCCCTGCTTTCGTTTGCCGTGCAGGTTTGTTTTCAGCTTTTTGAGGCAGCCAGAGGATGAAGCTGTGGCATCATAAGCCAAACCCGGATAGAAAACCGACCGTGTAACAGTCTGTTTTCGTCATCCGAATGCAATGCGGCTTGGCGATTATGCGCTTCGTCCTACATTCGCCGACGAAAAGAGTAAAGAATGACCTGCCGGTAAAAGCAAGGATTTTGTAAAAAAGAAGAGTCGTATATGATAGAAAAAACGGCTTGGGATGTGAGAAAATACCCTGAAAAATTTGCGGTGTATCGTATTTTATGTAATTTTGCAGTTGTATTTCAAAATTGCATAAACAGTATGGAGGCAAAATATATCCACAGGGAGCTATCCGCCGTGATAGAAGAGGCTTACCGCTATTTTTCAGTCATTACGGTAACAGGACCGCGCCAGTCCGGAAAGACGACGCTGCTCCGCAACTTGTTCTCATACCTGCCGTATTACTCGTTGGAAAATCTTGATGTCCGGAGTTTCGCCGAAAACGACCCGGTCGCTTTTCTGAACCAGCACACGGAGGGCATGATTCTTGACGAGGTACACAACGCTCCGAACCTGCTGTCGTATATTCAGGGTATGGTGGACAATGATGCCGACCGGCGGTTTATCCTTTCGGGCAGTTCGCAGTTTGCCATGCTGAAAAAGGTTACACAGTCTTTGGCAGGACGTACCGCCGTTTTCGAGTTGCTCCCCCTGTCATACTCCGAAATACGGGAGCAGATCACCGATACGCCTCTTGACAACCTGCTGTTTAACGGGTTTTACCCTGCCATTTATTCGGGCCGTAACATACCCAAATTTCTTTATCCGGCGTACATGAAAACCTATCTGGACAAGGACGTGCGCGACCTGCTACAAATCAAGGACATGATGCAGTTCCACACATTCATCAGGCTTTGCGCCGGACGTATCGGATCGCTGTTCAAAGCCTCTGAACTGGCCAACGAAATCGGTGTCAGTTCACATACCGTTACGGCATGGCTGTCCGTCTTACAGGCATCTTATATTGTTTTCCTGCTACCTCCCTATTTCGAGAACACACGCAAACGGCTGACTAAAACTCCCAAGCTCTATTTTACGGATACAGGGCTTGCCTGTCACCTGCTCGGCATCGAATCGCCGGAACAGCTTGCACGGGACAAGATGCGTGGGGCGTTGTTCGAGAACTTCATCGTAACGGAAGCCTTGAAGCGGCGGTATAACCAAGGCAAGGAAAGCAACCTCTATTTTTACAGGGATTCGAACCAGAACGAGGTCGATTTGCTGTTGAAAAAACATTCGGGGCTATACGGTATTGAAATCAAGTCGGCGATGACCTACCATGCGGACTTCGAGAAGGCGTTGAAACAGATGGACGGCTGGGTCAAAGAAACCATACTGGGTAAGGCGGTGGCCTATGCGGGTACACTCGAAAATACTGCTGGAGAAATCAAACTTCTGAATTACAGTCACCTGGATGAGGTGTTGGCTTAACAGCCCTATAACAGTCCAGCTAATGCCGACACACACTCCTGCTGCATGGATTTGATGTAATCGAAGAGAACCGAGGGATTGATATTCTTGCCATTTAGCTTGCAGGTGACGTGCAAGTGCTCGCCTGTACTTCGTCCGGTCGAGCCGGTAATACCGACGGCATCGCGGGGACGGACTACCGTACCCTTGGCGGCCAGCACCCGTGAAAGGTGGCAATAGCTGACGGTGTAATTTCCGTGCCGCAGTGTCACATACTTGCCGGACGTCTTGTCTTGTCCCACTTTGACGACCACCCCCTCCATCATGGCCAATACCTGCTCGCCCCGTGCGTGCAGGTCGATACCCCCGTGAAACTTCCTCTTCCCGGTAAACGGGTCTTTCCGGTAGCCGTATGGCGATGTAATTCTGATGCGCTGCAATGGATAAGACACACTGAGATAACGGTCAATCCACAACTTCTTACTTTCATCGGCAGGTTTTGTCGAAGTCTCCTGTGCAGGAGCCATGCTTTCGGGTGTCGGCTCCGGCTTTTTCATACCCTCCTGCAAGGCTTCTACCTTGTATCTTTCTGGTGTCTTGGCAATCGTGTTGAACTGCGCCTGAACGGGCATCGTGCAGAATGAAATACCCGATATTGCTATCAGTAGAATTTTTCTCATTCGGCAAAGTTATAACGGGAATTTTCATGTCGGAAACAAACTACCGTCATTTCTTGTATTGGTTTGATATTTTGCGTCTATTAGTACGATTTTGATTAGATAATTGTACTAATGAAGATAAAAACAGCATATTACAACCATTTATATAGCTGTATTTTTGTCCGTCATAATAAGATGTCTCTATCTTTGTATAGTACAATTTTATAATATGAATATAGTATGAAAAAAGTTCAGATTGAATTTGATGAATTACCCTTTTCGACACTGGAACGATTCGGTCTTACAAGGGAAATGATCGAGGACTTGCCGATGCGTGTGTTGGAAGACATCTGCAACGGCCGGCATTCTCCCGTGCTTCCCGTGCGTGTCACTGACGAGCATGGCGGGCAAATCGAGAGCCGCAGCCGCTTTGCCTTTATCCGCATGGACGACGGTCAGGTGGATGTGGTGTTCTATCCGGCACTGAAATCCTCTCCACTGGAGCGGTATGACGAAGCACAGCAGAAACAGTTGCTCGACGGCAAGGCGATTGTCGCCGATGTGGAAATGTCGGACGGACGGAGCAGCAAGGCTTTCGTACAGATTGACGCCGAGACGAAACAGGTGATGTATGTCCCCACGCCCATCATCGCACGCAACCTGAAAGTGCTGGCCGAGGTCATGCGCCTCGGTACGGTGGAGGTAAACGGGATGCAGCACGGCGAGCCGCTGACGGTAGTCGTGGGCGGCGAGCCTGCCACAGTGGGCATCGACCTTCATGCCAAGACCGGCATCCGCATCTGTTCGGGCGACGCGCAGCAATGGCGCAACCAACCCAAGCGAGAGTGGGACAAATACACCTTCGGGTGCTACGGCTGCTGGGTCATGGACGATGACGGTAACCTTGACTACGTTTCGGAGGAAGACTACACCGAAGAGCTGTGGAACGAACAGAAGAAGAGCGGCGAGCGCAATCGTGCGACAGCTCTCCATAAGTAAAACATCAATCCGTACATTATGGCACAGAACGAATATTATCCCGAAGACGTACTTGTCGGGAAGATGCAGAGCGGCGAATACGGCTGGCTCGATTACGTCAATCATTTCTCCGCCGACTGGCAGGAGGAATACGCCCGTTACTGCGAGGAAAAAGGGCTTGCAGTCGGCAACGAATCCGCCGCCGAGTTCGTCCGCTTCAAGGACGAACAGTTGGAGGCAGCAATGGAAAGCGGAGACGCATAACGAAAACAATCAGACTATGGCGATACGAACGAATACCAATCCCCGGCAGATGGACTTGCAGCCCGAAATGCGCGATATGCTGATGCGCAACGGGCTTCAAGCCCATGTTGCACTTGACGATGCAGGGTATCGGCTGATCGTGCAGGGACATGACTCGCCCCTGCTGGTCTATCCGATCACCGAACGTCAGATGTTGGCACTCACGGACTGGGGAACGAACACTGCCAACAAGAAGGCCTACAACGTGCTGACGAGCATCGTGGGCAAGGACTTCTATATGCCCAAGAACTTCGTCCATGCCCGCAATGCCAACGATCGTGTGGCTATGGGGCTGCACGGCTACCGCATCGTCATCGGCGAGTACGGGCGCATGGGGCGTATGGGAATGCCCCCGCCGTTCCTTGGCTGGACACCTCGCAACCAGTTGGGCTTCCACCTTCGCAGGGTCGGCGGCCAACTGTTCTTTCCGGGGCCGTCCATCGTACCCGAACGCCCCGACGGGCGCATGAAGCCCGGCGAACTGCAATCAGGCGGTTACGGCTTCTATTACAAGGGGCATCAACAGGAGCAGCCCGTACAGCAACGGGATGTGCTGCAGGACTTGCAGGCGGCTATCACGCCGATGGTCAGCCGTCCACGCAGCAAGGAACCGGCACGGCCGTACAAGGAGCTTATAGCCTCTCCGGTCTATTTCTCCAACGAGAAATGGGCGGAGTGCCTTGCCTCGCACGGTCTTGTCGTGGATGCGGAAAAGCAGACGCTGACCGTGCAGTCGGAAAGCGTCCAAGCCGATATGGTCTATGACCTGACGGAAGAGGAAGTGAGGACACTGGTTGCCGCACCCATCGAGGAGCAGCCCGTAGAGAAACGTCTGGAACTGCTGAACGGCATTATCGGGGCTGACTTTTCCGACAAAGTGACGATGGAGGCTCTCAACAGCGATCAACGCATCGCTATCGGTCTGCATCCCGAAGTACAGCAGGATTTGAAACAACGCCAACGGCAGGAGCAAGAGGCTTTTATGCCAGTGAAAACCTCGCTGCAACAGCAAGAGGAATCCGTACAGGGAAATATCGGTGCGGTAGTGGACGGGCGTGACCTCCAGTTTTTGAATGAAAACAAGGGATGGTATCGGGAAGAGAAACACGGGCGGGAAGTCGAAGTGAGCCAGATAGCCGTTCAACCGGCACAGACCGAGGGGAAATACAGGATGACCGCCGTTATCGACGGTCAGGCTATCAGCCATGAGATAACCCAACGGGACTACGACAAGTTCCTTGCTGTGGATGACTATCACCGGATGAAGCTCTTTTCCAAGATTTTCAGCGAAGTGGACATGAAAACACGCCCGGAAGCACAGCGGGGTCTCGGCACGAAAATCTTTGCCGCCCTCACCGCAGGTACGGTAGTCGCGGCGGGTGTCGCACACGGCATCCACCATCACTGCCATGCCCCGGAGTTCTACGGCGAGTGTTTCGGCGGTCCGCCACGCCCGTACTTCAAGCCGGGTGTCGATACGCCGAGGGATGTGGCCATCCGTTGTTTCGAGGCAGAGATGAACCGTGAAATCAATGATATGAGAATGGGGAGGTAAACCATGAGAGAGGGCGAACTGACTTATGACGATTTTCTGCGCAGGCTGAACATTCAGGACGTGCTTATCGACGCGGGCTATCACCTGAACCGGCGTGACGGCCTGCGCTATCCCTCGTATGTCCGGTTGGACAGCGAGGGGCGGCGCATCCGCAACGACAAATTCATTGTCACGCAGCAAGGGAAATGTTGTTTCAAACCGCAACAGCAGAAGTCGTATAACATCATTTCCTTTATCAAGGAGCATCCGCATTTTTTCGCGGAATACCATGCCGGTGTGTCTCCCGACCGACTGGTAAACCTTGTCTGCAACCGGTTGCTGAACCATCCCGTCGCTGACCGGGATACCCGGATTATCCAGCCTAAACGGGATGTGAAGCCGTTTGACATGGCGGATTACGACATTCACCAGTTCAATCCGCAGGATCGGGCGACACAAAAGAAGTTCTATCCGTTCTTCAAGCATCGGGGCATCGACCTTTACACGCAATACGCCTTCCACCGGAACTTTTGTCTGGCGACGAAACACCGTGAGGACGGCATGAAATACACCAACCTCGCCTTTCCGCTGACCGTTCCGAAAGATACGGGACAGGTTGTCGGTCTGGAAGAGCGAGGGCGCCCTCGCATGGATGGCAGCGGCAGTTATAAAGGGAAGGCGGAAGGGAGCAATTCGAGCCAAGGGCTATGGATTGCCAGCCCAGCCAAAACTACGCTTACCGAAGCCAAGCATATCTACTGGTTCGAGAGTGCATACGACGCGATGGCCTATTACCAGCTTCATCAGGCCAACGACAAGGATTTGCGGAAAGCGGTCTTCATATCTACCGGCGGTAACCCGACGGTGGAACAGATGCGGGGTGTCCTCACGCTCTCGCTTCCTGCCAAGCAACACATCTGTTTCGATACCGACCTTGCGGGAATCGAGTTTGCCAAGAACCTGCAACAGGAGATGTACCGGGCTGTCCGTTCCACCATCGAGGAGACACCGGAGCGGAAGCCTTATCTGGATTCCGTCGCTGACGGCAAGAACCTCGATGAAGGAGACATAGACCTGCTGCCCGACGCTTTGCGGTCGAGCTACGGGAAATATGAATCCGCATGGGAAGAAGCCATGTCGATGCGTTCGAGCGGCCTGTGCCATCCGGACGACATACGGGAACAGACGGATATCATGAACGGAAATTACAAGGAGTTCCGTGAAGGATTGCGGGAGTTCCTCGGTCTGGACAAGGCGAATGACGCCTCTTTTGTCCGTGAACAGCCTACCTATCCCAACAAGGACTGGAACGAACAGCTTTTGGCCGGGCAGAAACAGGAAGAGACGGTCGATGAGACACAGGCGAGAGAACAGTCACCGGAAGAGGAACAACAAACACACTTTCGCCGATGATGACCGATGCACCCACAGGACATTTCCAAAGCATCGTGCTGCAACCGCACGCCGGACAGTTCGTCATCGACGAGCTGCCCGCAATCGTATTGTGCTGTGCAGCATGGGTGTACGGTGGCATGGAGGGACTGCCTCTGACAGCTCTTGCCGTATCGGTTGCCGCATTGCTTTCTTTGGCATTGCTGTACCGTTTCATCTATCTGCGCCGGACACGCTACCACATCGGTAGCGAGCAGCTTATCAGCAGGCATGGGGTGCTGTCCCGGAAGACGGACTACATGGAACAATATCGTATCGTGGACTTTGTGGAACACCAAAGCCTCATGCAGCAGCTTTGCGGCCTAAAGACGGTACGCATCTTCTCGATGGACAGGAATACACCCCGGCTTGATTTGGTAGGCATCAGACACAACTTCGATGTGGTAACGCTTATCCGGGAACGGGTCGAGTATAACAAACGAAAAAAGGGAATATATGAAATCACGAATCATTAGTCTGGTCATTTTTGCCCTCTGCCTGATGCCACACTGGGCAAAAGCCCAAATCACGGCGTCCAATCCGTTGGAATGGATGGCGTTGGCCGAGGGCAACGAGGTTATCAATGACCAAATAGAGAAACAGATAAATGGTCAGACGAAGACAGCTATGCTGCAGAACAGCATCGCCGCCGAGTTTAACCGCATCCACAAATGGGAGAAGCAGTACAACAGTTATCTCAAGACGGTAAGCGGCTACGCTTCATCGCTGAAAGCCTGCACCCATCTCTACAACGACGGCGTGAGAATCTTTCTCACGTTAGGGAAATTGGGCAACGCCATCCGAAACAACCCGCAGGGCATCATCGCCTCCATGAGCATGAACAATCTGTATATCGAGACGGCAACGGAACTGGTATCGGTCTTCACGCTCCTGAATGACGCAGTGGCCAAGGGCGGCAAAGAGAATATGCTCACGGGTGCGGAACGCAGCAAGACCTTGTGGGCGTTGAACGACAAACTTTCGGTTTTCAGCCGGAAGCTGCACCTGCTCTACCTGAGCATACGGTACTATACCCTCAATGACGTGTGGAACAACGTGACGGCCGGGATGCTCGACCGCAACAACGGAGAGGCGGCACGGATGGCCATGTCCCGTTGGCGCAGGGCTGCCGTCCTTGCACGATAAAATCAGGTGAATGATGAAACGGACGATTTGGATAGGCATCTTATTGCTGTGCATCGGTATCGGCAAGGTTCGGGCACAGAACGACCCCGTGCTTGCCGGGATGATCCTGCTCTATACCGACAAGGCGGAAAAGGAGCTGAAGAACCAGGAGAAGGTCATGCTGATACAGACCACCGGACACCTGTGGACGAAAGAGGAAGTGAAAGCCACGACCGACCTGCAACGGGAGTTCAACAACTATTTGGACTCTTTCCGGTCGATAATCTGCTACGCAGCGCAGATATACGGTTTTTACCACGAAATATCAAGGCTGACGGACAATATGGGAGACTTTACCAGACAGGTAAGCCGCAATAGTCCCAACGCGCTGGCCGTTGCTCTCTCCACGCAACGGAACCGCATTTACCGGGAACTGATTATGAACAGCGTGGAGATTGTGAATGACATCCGCATGGCGTGCCTGTCAGACAACAAAATGACGGAGAAGGAGCGCATGGAAATCGTATTTGGCATCCGTCCGAAGCTCAAGATGATGAACAAGAAACTGCAACGGCTGACCAAGGCGGTGAAATACACGACGATGGGCGACATCTGGCGTGAAATCGACGAGGGGGCACGCCCGGCAGCCGACAAACGGGATATCGTGGAAGCCGCCAAAAGACGCTGGCGGCAGATAGGAAGAAATGTAAGACCTTAAAAACAGACAACGTATGGGCGTTTGGAGTACACTATTGAAATATGGCGGCAAGGCCATGAAAGGTGTCGGTACGGCTACAGCGACTACCGGCAAAAGTATGGGTAAGGCAGTGCTGCACCCTTCGCAGACCTTGCGTGGCGCGGGTCAGGCCGTCAAGACGGCGACCATCGGCGGTGCGGTCGGTTATGTGGGCTGGGAGAAGCTGACCACCGACAAAAGCGTGGTGCGTATCGTGAGCGATGCGGTCATCGGCGAACCGGCAACGAATACCCTCGCGGAGACGGCGGACGGAGTGCGTGAACTGACGGGCAAGGCCGGGGAAGCCGTCAGTTCGGTCAGCGGTGCGGTAACCGGCATCGACAACAAGCTGAACGGTGTGTCGAACTTTTTGCGCCAAGCCTCCGGTGGCGGAGGCCTTGATATGTTCGGCAACTTTTTCCGTAACCTCGGCAGCGGCAACGTGTCGGGGCTGAGTATTGCCGGGCTGGTTGCGGCGGCGTTCCTCATATTCGGACGCTTCGGCTGGCTGGGCAAGATTGCCGGCGCATTCCTCGGCATGATGCTCATCGGCAACAATGCGGGTGTCTTCCGAACGCCGGAGACAGAAAACGTGCAGCGCACCCGGACGCCCGAACTTCCGGCAGAGGAACAGACGCATGGCGGAGGGATGAGAAGATAGGGATATGAATCAATAGGTAAACAGCATGAAATATACAGAAGAAATGATCCTGCAATCCGATAGCGGTTATTGTATGCCTTTCGAGGAACAGCAGGGCAAAGACGTGGAGCTGTCGCTCGGCTACGGCGAACAGACCGACCCGGCGACGGGCGAGAAATTCTTTCATCACGGCATTGACTTCAACGTGCGGTGCTATATGCTTTCTGCCCTCGCCAGCGGCATTGTGTCGGGCGTGGGCAACGATTCCGGACACGGCATCTGCCAGACCATCCGCTACGGGGAGTATGAGGTGACATACGGAAATCTGTCCAATGTCTTCGCTCAATTCGGACAGCGTGTAAAGGCCGGACAGACGGTAGCTTTGAGCGGTGACAAACTGCACATGACCGTCCGCTTCAAGGGCGAGGAACTGAACCCGCTGGAGTTCCTGACGATGCTGTACGGGAACATACAGGCAATGCGTCAGGCCGGCGGACACGAGACAGACTATTTATCCGGCTTGGAGATGGAACTGAAAACCGATTATGAACGGGACAAAAGGGAGATAGAGGAACTGATGCTGCACTTCCTGCCGCACTATATGGAGGATTTGCGGCATGGAGCATACACCTTGCCCCGGAATACGGAGCAGTCGCTACGCCACATCTTCACGGTGGGCGCGATGAAGGAGTATTTCTACGAGAATATGCCGAGCATGGCCAATCCGCTCGGACTGGGACACAAGGCCATGCCGCTGGCCTGCAAGGTGCAGAACCTCCTTATTGCGGATTTCCTGCATTACCTCGCCCTGCGGCATGATGTGTACCTCTCCACTGCGAGCAGCGACATAAAAAAAAACTCCATGACGAAGCCCTGACCTATGGCGGCATCATAGACCCGTTGGCGGAACTGGACATCGACATACAGAGCTTCGACATACCGAGGCTTGTCACGGTCTATCCCGACCGGGCGGGTGTGCGCTGGTGGACCAAGGCATGGTTCAACAATCGGGAAGAGGGCGAGACATCCGTCGAAATCGAACGGGAGCAGGCGATACGGTTCATGCAGGACAACATCGAAAAGGACGCATGGCTGGAAGAGTTCTTTCCCCGGCAGATGGAGGTTTACCACAACGCCATCGAGCAGACGAAAGAACAGCTATTGAAACAGATAAATATATAATACACAACATGGATGGAATCAGACATAGCCGGCAATTCGCGGAAATAGAACGTCTTGTGAGCGATTATTTCCATTGCCATCTCGCTCCCGTCATGTCGAAAACGCAGGCTTTCCTCACGAAGAAGCAGGGCGAGGAAATGAGGGAGTATTCCACCTCATTGGGCGGCATACTCAGCGCAATGGCGTCTGCGGCACAGCCGATGGGCGACCCGTACCAGGTACTCAAGGTTACGGGCGAATGGAACTCGAAGACGACGGAGGACTACATCGGAATGTGCAAGGCGGAGATTACCGGCTCCAAGGAGATACAGCAAGACCTCGCATACATGGCCGGGCAATGGCGCGATACCGTCGTGCGGGAAATCGGGCGTGAACGGTACAACGAACTGTCGGAACAATTGGGCGGTGACCTTGCCTACGCCTATATGGACTACCGGGTAGAGGAACTGATGATCGACCGGCTGGTCAAGGAGCGAATGCCGAAATCGTCAGCCGACTACATCATCCGCAAAGCCGCAGAATCAAGCTTGCTCGGACTTTCGCAGACCTTGAACCGCTCGCCGCTTGCTGAGGAAATCGAGGCACGGGGCGAAGCGGCCTACCGTCCGAAAGGATGGGAAAAAGGTGCGGGTCGGGTATTGGGCGCAACGGCGGATGCCGTCATGATGGGTGGCGCAGGTTCGTGGGCGACATTGGCAAAGTTTGTCGGGGCGGACGTGGCTATCTCGGCAGTCGCCTCACGCTTCGAGCCTGAAAAGTCGCCCAAGCTCTCTGTGGAGCAATGTATCAGCAAAGGTGTGTTCGGTAGCGAACGGAACGTGTTTACGGACTTCCGTAAGGAGGCTGCAACAGTACAGACGGGTGATAGTGCGCTTATTGTGGCGGCCAACGAGCAGTTGAAGAAAAAAATACCTGTGATGAACTTTAATTTTTTGGAGTGGATGCAGACACCAAAGTTTACCCCTTTCCAAATGTCCGAAAAGCCCGGACACCCTGAAAAGAAAAATGAACGTGCCGAACGGTACAAGGATGTGCCGCTCATCGTCGCTCCCGGACAGGAAGAAGCCTATTTGAAGCATTTGGAGAAATATAAGAATGCAACGGCTGTAAAATCCACAAAGGAATCAACACAGCCGGAAATGGAACAGAGGGAAAAAGTGGAGAAAGAGGAACGGCAGGTGGTTATTCCACATGAGGAAGAAAAGCAAGAGAGAGAGGCTGTGCAGACCAACACGAACGGATGGAGCGGATTGCTCGGTACATTGGGATTAGAGGGATTGGGCGATATCACGGGCAACCTCGGATATGTCATGGCCATGCTGCCCGACATCCTGCTGGGAGCTTTTACCGGCAAGACGCAATCGTTGCGCTTTGGGGACAACCTGTTGCCGATAGCGAGTATTGTGGCCGGTCTGTTCGTGCGTAACCCGCTGCTGAAGATGCTCCTTGTCGGTCTGGGCGGCGCGAACTTGCTGAACAAGGCTGGACACGAGGCGTTGGGGCGTCCCATGCCGTCCGCCGACGTGCATACGGAAAACCAGTACCGCCGTTATCCCGACGAACCGCTCAATTCCCGTATCGTAAACCCTGTACTGCAAGGCAGCACGCTCATCGCCACGATAGACCGTGTGCCTTGTACCATCCAGCTCACGCCGACCGTCGCGGAGGCTTACCGTGCAGGGGCATTGCCGCTGAACACGCTGGCGAACGCCGTGCTTGCCAAGAGCGACCAGTTGCGCCATATTGCCTCGCAGAATTACGACGACGGACAGCGGGAGACGATTGTGCGCACACGGGGCATCCAATAAATCCATGAACAATAAAAGCATGATGATATGAAAGAAAAGTCGCAAATCGAAAAAAAAGCCGAAGAAAAGCAGACGGAACTGCTGTCTGCCGCACTGGGCGGGGCATCGAACGCCGGCGGCCATTGGCTCAACGTATCGGGCAAGGGATTTCCCCGGCTCTATCCGCAAGGGGTCTCGGCCAGCCCGTTCAATGCCCTCTTTATGGCCTTGCATTCGGACAATAACGGATGCAAGACCAACCTGTTCACGCTTTACAGTGAAACCAAGGCACGGGGGGCTGCGGTACGGGAGCATGAGCAGGGCGTACCGTTCCTGTTCTATAACTGGAACAAGTATGTCAACCGGAACAATCCGAATGAAACCATCGACCGTACCGCCTATCTCCAATTGGACGAAGAGCAGAAGGCACAGTTCAAGGGTGTCCACAACCGAGAAATCCGCACGCTTTTCAATATCGACCAGACGACGTTGCCCTACGTGGACAAGCCGGCTTACGAGGATGCGGTAAAGCAGGACGGCAGTGTTCAGGAAAGAGGATATGCCGAGGCGGACAACCGCAGGTTGCGCACTCGGTTCAACGACTTTCTATTGAAGATGCGGGACAACCTCGTTCCCGTGCGCTCGGACGGTAGCGGAGTTCCTCATTACGAGACGGACAAAGATGCGGTCTATATGCCGCGCCAAAAGGATTTTGAGCATTACCACGATTATGTGCAGGAAGCCTTGCGGCAGATCGTGAGTGCCACAGGACATCAACAACGACTTGCCCGTGAAGGCATGGTCATGAAGAATGGTGTGGCTCCGTCAGAGGATGCGGTAAAATATGAAAGGTTGGTTGTGGAACTGGCTTCGGGTATCAAGATGTTGGAACTGGGACTGCCCGCGCGTTTGTCCGATGCAAGCCTGAAGACGGTGGATTACTGGTGTCGGGAGTTCAAGGAAAACCCGTGTATAATGGACGCTCTCGAAAGCGACGTGAACAATGCGCTTGATGTTATCCGAAAAGCGGAACGGGGCGAGAAAATTGAGTACGCCACCCTGCGAAACAGACGGCAGACCACGACCATGCAGGAACAGATGCCCAAGCATTACTTTGTGGCGAATGAAATCCGCCAGCACCCGGACAAGGCGGCGAAAAGCATCGTCCTCGTCATCGACCGGGAGGCGAAATCGGCGGATGTCATTTTGCCGGCAGGAGCTTCGACCGAGGCGAACAACGAGATTCCCGGCATGAACAAGGGGCGTATCGAACGGGCATTGCAGAAAGAGGGTATCGAGCAGGTGCGTTTCTATAATACTGACGGTGCATTGGGTTACAGACCCGATGACAGCTATTTCAATGAAAAAATGGTGACACTGGCCCGGTTAAGGAACTACACGTTGGAAAAGCTCTCCACGCTGGACGTGTCGGAAGCTGTCAGACGGGCGAATGAGGTCGGGTTCGATGCCGTGCAGATGATTCAGGATGACAAGAACCGTTGGGCACTCTATATCAAGCCGGAAAACAAGGAGGGGTACAGCGTCTATCCCGACAAGGAGGATGTGAACCGTTTTTTCTCCACGCTCAAGCAGGCGATGGACAACATCGACAAGGTACGGATGGAGCTGGCGCACAAGTATTATGCACTGGCGGAGGTCAAACCCGACCTGAAAGTGGATTTGTTCGGCAGCGATACGCCGGAGATTGACCTGAACCGTATTCAGCGTGTTGCCATCTTCAAGACCAGGCAGGATGGAATCCAGTGTGTGGCAACCATCGACGGACAAAAGCTGCAGCCCCGCAGCGTCACTCCACAGCAGTGGCAACGGATGTGGGTGGCGGAAGACCGTGACGGCTACAAGCGGCATTTGGCGGCTACGCTGTTTGCCGATGTGCTGCAAAAGGGACAATCCGTCGGGGAACAGAAAGCGGAAGAGCAGGTACGGCAACAGAATGAGGTGGTGGCGGAAAATCGGTCGGAAGAGACGAATGATGAAAATATGTCTCCGAAACGGCAGTTTTGGGACAACCTCAAGGAAAAGCATCCCGACGCCCTGTATCTGATTCGTGCAGGAGAAGTCTATCGGCTTTATAATGAGGATGCGGCAAAGGGAGCTGATATATTGGGGATTACGATGAAGAAATATCCGGAACGTGGATTTTCGGCTTTCGCAGAGTTCCCAAGGACGCAACTGGACAGCTATCTGCCCAAACTTGTCCGTGCTGGTGAGCGTGTCGCCATCAGTGAGATAGAGCTACAGGATAAACGGCAGGACGAGCAGGAAACACATAGGGGTATTCATAGATAAGGAGTGACGATTATGACCAAGAATCAGGAATATGCACTGCAATACGCAGATTATGCGATGGCACAGATGCGAAGGTATGGCATCCCGGCTTCCGTCACATTGGCGCAAGGCATACTGGAAAGCAGCAACGGACAGAGCCGTCTGGCAAGGAACGAGAACAACCATTTCGGCATCAAGGCAACTTCCTCGTGGATTGCCGAAGGCGGCAAATACGGAATCTACACCGATGATAAGCCGAATGAAAAGTTCTGCAGCTATGACAGCGTGGGTGATTCATACGAGCATCATTCCCGCTTTTTGAAGGAGAACAGCCGCTATGCCGGTTGCTTCAAACTCTCCCCGGACGATTACAAGGGCTGGGCACAAAGCATTGAGAAAGCCGGTTACGCCACAGGCGGCAAGTATGCCGAGAACCTGCAGAAAATCATTGAGCAGAACGGCTTGCAGAAGTATGACAGACAGGTGATGCAGGAGATGACGGCACAAGGCCGGCAGTTCGGGGTGGAACACAATCCGCTCCAGACTTCCGAGAGTGCGGAACATGGAACGGGGTATTCGTTCCCGGTGGAACGGGAGGAATTTCTGTTCATTACCTCTCCGTTCGGAACACGGCAAGACCCGTTGGACAGCACAAAGCAACAGATGCACAAGGGCGTGGATATCCGTTGCAAAGCCGACGCGGTACTGGCTACGGAGAGCGGCGGCAAGGTCGTGGCGGTAAACCAGAACAAGAATACACCCGGCGGCAAGTCGCTGACGGTGGAATATGCTCGGACGGACGGCAGCAAGGTACAATGTACCTATATGCACCTCAAGGAGATTTCCGTCAAGGTCGGCGATACGGTACAGGCAGGCGGACGGCTTGGCACATCGGGCAATACGGGGACACGGACGACCGGGGAACATCTGCATTTCGGTGTGAAGAATATCTATGCCGACGGGACGAAACGGGATATAGACCCTGCGGCGTATCTGGCTGAAATCGCACAGAAAGGACATATCAAATTGCAAATGCTGCACAACGGAAATGACCTGCTCGTCAAATACAAGGCGGCGGAAGATACCGTGCCTGAAAAGAACCTTTCGCCAGACGGATGGATGAAAAAACTCCTTTCGTCGGAGGATAGCGGTGTGGGAATATCGGGATGCAACGACCCGATTGTGGAGATGGCGATGACCGCTTTCGCCTCCCTGATGCTTTTAGCCACACAGATTGATAACCGGGAGGAAGAGGAACAGAAGACGGCGATATCCGCCGCGATGGATCTTCGTACCATCGACCTGAAGCCGTTGTTGCCGAATATGAAGAACTGCGACCTGACTATCGGCGAGAACGGCAAGGCCATTCTGAAAGCGGACAACGGGGAACTGCATGTCTCGCGGGAGCTGACCGCTTCCGAGCTGAACCGGTTGTCTGCCACGTTGAACAACGGTACACTCACGGAAGAGGCCAAACAGATGCGTGTAACCGGTATGCTGAATACGGTTATCCTGTCGGAAGCGGCCTCACAGAATTTTGAGCAGGGGATGACCCGGCAACAGGGACAAACGGAAAACCTGCGAAGATAAAGGCATGGCGATATGATAAAATGCGTGATGATACAGCTATGCAAGTGTCTGGCGGGAGTTTCCCTCCTTGCGTTGCACCTCCGGTTCTGCTACCTGCTGTTGGGATGGATCGGGACGCTCGTTGTCGTGGGCGTGCAATTAGCCATCGCCGGATGGATGGTCTGGGCGATGATACGCGCACCCGACTGACCGCACTCTACAACAGTTCAACATCAATCAACCCATGTATCACTTGTCCGGATGATCCATGTATCATTAAAGACAAAAAACAGATGATTAAATGTAATGTTACGGTATGCGGCGTTATCGGCCGCGATGCGTCGGTTCGCAAGAATAAAGAAGAGAAAGAATTTCTGGTGTTTCCGCTCCGGGTACAGATTCCGGCGACGGGTGGCGGGCACACTATCGAGGTGGATGTCCGCAAGGAGGGCTGTCAGGAGGAAGCCGCCGGTTATCGGAACGGCTCCCGTGTAGAAGTGAGGGGTACGATGTATCTCAAACGCCGGGGCGACAAGCTATATTTCAACCTGTTCGCCGATGAAATCTGCAATGCCGCTACGGATGATGCGGATTGCGTCAAGGGCGAGCTGGTGTTTCGTGGTAAGGTCGGCCAGAACATCGAGGAAAAAAGGGATAAGAAAGACCAGCCTTATACGGTGTTCTCGGCGTTTAGCGCAGAGAAGGTCGATGACGGCTTCGAGTACCAGTGGGTGCGCTTCTTCTGTTTCGGTAAGGAGCGCGAAGCGTGGTTGCAGCCGGGTGTAAAGGTGGATGCCAAAGGTGAAATGAACCTGTCGGCACACAACGGGAAAATCAACCTTTCCTGCAAGATGGAGGAACTGACGCAATATGTGGCGGATTCGTCTAACTATAATCAATAAGGGTTATGGCCGGTTACAGAAAGAAGAATGCCGACGGACCGAACAGCGAGGACAAGGCTCTTGACCTGTTCGCCGAAATGATGATCGAGAAAATCGAGGGCATTCAAAAGGACTGGAAAAAGCCTTGGTTTACGGAGGGTACGCTACAGTGGCCCCGCAACCTTCACGGGCGCGAGTACAACGGGATGAATGCTTTTATGCTGCTTTTGCACTGCGAGAAAGAAGGGTACAAGATTCCCCGTTTCTGCACGTTCGATTGTGTTCAGAAGCTCAATAAGCCCGGAAAGGATGGAGAGGAACTGCCGCGTGTCTCCGTGCTTCGTGGTGAAAAATCCTTTCCGGTCATGCTCACCACGTTCACTTGTATCCATAAGGAGACTAAGGAGAAAATCAAGTATGACGATTACAAGAAACTCTCCGATGACGAAAAGGAACAATACAATGTCTATCCGAAGATGCAGGTGTTCCGGGTCTTCAATGTCGCGCAAACTAACTTGCAGGAAGCGAGACCGGAGCTGTGGCAAAAACTGGAGCGAGAAAATTCGCGTCCGGCAATCGAGGAGGGCGAGCATTTCAGTTTTGCCCCAGTCGATACGATGATAAGGGATAACCTGTGGATTTGTCCGATTACGCCGAAATATCAGAATGACGCCTACTATTCCATCACGAAGAACGAAATCATCGTACCCGAAAAGGAGCAGTTCAAATCGGGAGAATCGTTCTACGGGACACTGTTCCACGAGATGACGCACTCCACCGGAGCGGAAAACGTACTTGACAGGTTCAAGCCGACTACTTTCGGTTCTCCTGAATATGCCCGTGAGGAACTGGTGGCAGAGTTAGGCAGCGCACTGGTCGCACAGCGTTACGGCATGACCAAGCATATCAAGGAGGACAGTTGCGCGTATCTTAAAGGTTGGCTTGATGAGCTGAAGGAATCGCCACAGTTCATCAAGACAACGCTTCTGGACGTGAAAAGGGCAACCTCGATGATTACCCAGAAGGTGGATAAGATAGCGCAAGAACTGGAACAAAATGTCGGCGAGAAGCAGGAAAACGGAGCGGCAGCAAAGGAGAATACATTTTATTCTTCTGTTGCGTATCTCCAATTTTCGGATGACACGAGGCAGCTTGACGAACTTCGGGAGAAAGGCGATTACGAGGGATTGCTGACGCTTGCCAAGGAGTATTACGACGGCAATGGCATCAACGAACAGCATACTTATTTATCGGCCACGAACAACAAGGGTGACAGCCTTATTGCCGAGGATGAGAATTTCGCTGTCGTGTACAACGGGAGTGTCGGGGGAACCTACGAGGTGATGTTGAAATTCACGGAGCAGGAAATCCGAGACCATATCCGGCGTTACGGTGTCGATATCGCCGGAGATACAATAAAAGGGGTTGCCAGGGAGATGGCGGCGGAACAGTTCTCCGCTTTGGCGTATCAAAAGATTCCGGCCTTCGAGATGCCGAACGGTGAAGTGCTATATGTCGAATATAACAAGGAATCCGATACGCTTGATGTCGGGCAACCCACCAATGCCGGGCTGGTCGCGCAGCATCGTTTCCCTTACGACCACAATGTCGGGCTGGATGCCAATCTGCAAGCCGTGAACGAGAAGCTGAACGAGCTGGAAGAGTATCGGGCAGAACTACAAGAGGCAGAATACGGCAGCGGTATGCGCCGGTAAGGATGGAAAGAAAAAGATGCGGAACTGGTTGGCTCCGCATCTTTTTTGCAGTTTATTTCCCCAACAAACCGTCTATCATAGACTGTAAATTTGCTATGTCGCAATACTGGTTACATCCCCCTCGGTAGTCCTTTCCATTTTGAGCTGTCCGTATCAGAAACGAATCGAGTTCAATTCTTACGCCGCTGCCCATTCGTGACAGACCGGAAGAGTGGCTGATGTAAACGAACTTGCCGTTGCGCTCAATGAAGCAGGAGGTGTCATAATGCCCTTTTGAATTGGAAGCCACCTTTGCACCAACGGCTGCGGCATATTTGGAAATCTCACGCACCAATGCTGTCTGGAAACTGCGGTACTCTTTTGAAACATAGTCTCCTGCATCTGCAAGTATAGCGTCCTGCCATTTGGTATAAAAATTCTGTGCCATATTGATATTTATTATTATTCGTTCCGCAAATAACTTTTCCATTTCTCGCCGTCAATGGTCAGTTTGCCCATTTCCCAATCGTATTCCACTTCCGGTATATTGGTATAAGGGAAATGAACGGTGTAGCCTATCTGTCCGTAAGAGCAATGCAGAGGGGTAACGCAAATCTCCCAACCGAAGTAAGATTGCGGCGTGCAGTATTTTCGCCAGTTGAAACGACCTGCGGCAATATTGCCGCAAAGTCGTTTGAGTATGTCGTTTGTTGTCATTCTGTACCTCCTTTGCTGAGTATGGTGAGTTGTTCGGGACGGTCTGGAAACCAATAAGCATCACTGTCGATATATACGCATCTATAGCCATTCCAAGGTTTTCTGAAAGCTAATACTTCTTTGGGACCAAATACCACCCCGTAGTCGTTTGTAAACGCCACCATATCGCCTACAGCCAAATCACTGTCTGTTTCCATGACTTCGGACAACCGGCTGAAAAACTCCATGCCCTCGGCTTCACGCTCTTTCTTCCAGCGCATAAACTCCTCTTTGTGGCTTCTTGATGAGCCAATAGGTAATAACTCCGATGCCAAAACCTCTGTCTCGGAAGAGCTTGTTGAGATTAAGATGATGCTGTCACTATCCACTTTTTCGGGAGTTGAGATAATTCGACATTCTATATCATTATCGGCAGTGTGCCAAAAAAGGAGGTTGCCTTGCTTGATGAAATCGTACTTGCTCATTGTCTTTTGATTTATTGTTTTTTTTATTTCCCTTTTCTTGAAGCCTTTTGACTTCGCCCAAAGGGGTTGTTTTCATGTGCGTCACAAACGGGGGGATGCAAGAACGATGAGCAAGGAACCTGCAATGAAATTTTATGAAATACCGTCATCTCCGATTACGGAAAGTTGTCGTCAAATTTTATTTCAGGTAGCGATAGCGGTACTTGGGCAATGTTCGTCCACCGTACCTTTGCACACGAAAACAGACCTGCGGCGTATGTCGGGGCTGTGAAGGGATTATACCCTTAAAACAGGAATATACCGGCTGTGAAACCGGTGGCGGAAGCTCTGCAGAGCATATTTATAAAAGTAACCGGGGAGCCTGTGCAAAAAAGAGAGCAACCACCCACTTTTGAGGCGGGTGGTTGCCAATGTTTCGGACAAACATCAGAAGTGGTAATCAACAACTCCTCCGATGTAGAGTATCGTTCCCGGTTCAAGCCTACAAACAAACTCCATAAACGTAAAGGACTGTTCGGCAAAAGACTGCAGCCATCGCCATCCAAATAGAAATGATAGGCGACATCCAACGGATTTTCCACTGCCTGTTTGAGATAATAGGTCGAACCCCATTCCAACATATTATCTGCCGTAAGAGCATTCGCTCTTTTTTTGATATTGGCGACATACTCCTCTTTCCATTGCTCTATTCCACCATTATAGCGCATGGTGTCATCGGATATAAGCTCGAACATTCCTTTGGGCAAGGCATGATTGACCAAATTGGCAATATCCTCTTTACGGTCTTCCTCGTCTATTTCTGAACAATAGTCATAGAAGCTCCCGTCTCCTTGCTGGAGTGTGTCCTCATTCAGATAGTTTTCTTTGTCTATCGGCTCCGTTGAAATTTGAAAAATCCTGCTGTGCATAATTGTAAATTTTAGATTGTCAAATATTTTCTTTTTTTCCTTTTCTTGAAACTCTTTTGGCTTCTCGTCGGGGAATGATTTTTATGCAGGACTGACAGCGGGAAAAGGACGGATAAGGCAAGTAAACAGTGTACGGGATGAAACGGAATACCCAACCGCCCAATGTAAGAGCACAGTCAGGCTCGTCCGACTATGCCCTGCAACGAGGTGGGGAGTGAAAGTCAATCTTCGATTTGTGGAAGGCTGCCGTGAAGAATATCCGGGAACCGTTAGTGAAAGCGATACTTGACGACCAGACGCACGCTGTACCTTTGCATATAAAATCTCTCCGAAGAGAATTGCCGACGTGAGATGAAAAGAGACCATAATTGAGAAACGCTATTATTCATAAGGGGAAAAGACTATTCGTGGTTGTTATAAATGCTTGATTAACATGAAAATACAATTCGCGCCATAAAATAATCCTTTCTTGAAATCAATAGTTCGTTAAATTTTCCAGGCCCTAAGCGGCCCTGGCAGTAAATAAAA
>ENA-UONV01000288-UONV01000288.1-human-gut-metagenome-genome-assembly--contig:-CS4-NODE-288-length-66209-cov-11.599843_pt1 | contig 66209 bp, 63 predicted proteins | sample MGYA00242461_ERZ724008 | MGnify/ENA metagenome assembly ERZ724008 | reverse complement strand
GCTGCGTATTGGATTTTACCTGTTGCGCCTATTTTTCCTAGTTCTTTGACAGACTAAAACCGCCGGATAACCGGCGGTTTTTTTATATTCTTTTTTATATTCTTTCGAGCAGGGCGGGAAGCTCGGACAGCGAGCGGATCTCGTAGTCGGCGGGAATGGCGGGGTCTGCGGGGAGAGCCTTGGGGTTAAACCAGCAGGTTTTGATGCCGGCATTTATGCCGCCTAAGATATCCGAGCTTAAGGTATCGCCGACAATCAAGGCGCTGTCCCTGTCAAAGCCGTCTATCCCGGCAAAGCAGGCATCGAAAAACGCCTTGCTCGGCTTATTATGCCCCACCCGCTCGGAGATGAACACACCATCAAAATAACGCTCCATATCCGCACTGTGCAGCCGTCTGTCCTGAACATTTGCCGTACCGTTTGACACAATGTACAGTCGGTATTTGCCGTGCAGCGCATTCAGAACCTCAGGTGCGCCGTCGATGAAATAGTGCCCCACGCCGAGGAGGTACTCATAGGTTTTCCGTGCCATTTCGCTGGGGATGCGGACACCAAGCTCGTCAAAGAGAATGTCAAAGCGTTCGAGCAGCACCTGCTCACGGCTTATCTCGCCTTTTTCGAGCCGTCGCCACTGGCTGGCGTTTATCTCGCTGTAGCGGGCTACTGTCCCGTCGTCTGTGGGGATGCCGATGTGGGAAAAGGTCTTTTTTATTGCCGCTGCCTCTGCCTTATGAAAGTCGAGCAGCGTGTCGTCCAAGTCAAACAAAACAAATTTTATCATATCAGTGCACCTCATAGAAGCTCCACCTGTCCCGAAGCTCCCTCGGGGCAAGCTCAATGAGCTTATCAAGCCAAATTTCATATGTAAGATTGTAGTTGTCAAAAAAGCTGATGCAGGTCTTGCTGCCGTCACGGCTCAGGGCAAAGCGCACGGTCTCGCCGTTGTGATAAAATATCTCACGCAGCTTATCCTCAAGTGCGCCGAAGCCGGGCAGCCCAACGCCGGATTTGAACGCATCCAAAAACCGTTCCTGCTCGCCGGAAAACCAGTCCCAGAACCCGCTGAGAATATTCAGCTGCGGCTTTTGCAGGGCAAAGCGCGGATTTTTCTTTGCAAGTATCTCCTCGACCGTCAGCGCATATCTTGCCTCGATCTCCGGCATCGCCTTGCGCAGCGCCGCCATCTTCTGCCGGGCAAGCAGCTTGCGGTCGGTCGCAGCGTACAGCATCGCCCACGAAAGGTCGAGCATAGGCGGAGAATAGTTAAAGCTTTCCGCTTCGTACAGCTCGTACTCTGCCTCATCGTAATGCCGCATCATTATAAGGCAGGCGGCCATGTTGCCGTGGATAGAGCCCGTGAGCGGCTCCTGCCTGACGGCGGGCACCTCGTTGCGCTGCGGCGAGTTCACGACCCGCTCAAGCGCTTGTACGTAGTTTGTCAGCGCCGCCTCATAGTGCTTTTCCTCGTGCAGGCACTTGGCGAGCATGAGGTAGACCATGTAGAACTCCGGCTCACGCTGCGCAGCCTCGGAAAAAAGCACCGCAGCACGGTCACGAAAGCCCATTTTCTCAAAGCACAGCCCCATGAAGAAATGCCACGCCGCATAGTCGTTGTCCGTGCGGCAGTATTCATACAGCCGGTCGAGTCTCCTCATGCCCGTGAACACCTCGCCTCGGCTTATAAGGTTCAGTGCCGAGACAAGCCGGAACCGTGCGGCGATCTCGCCCACGAACGCCGGCTCCATTATAGGCCCGAACATACGACCGTGCAGATACCACGCATCCTCAAATGCCGCCTTCATGCGTGGCAGCCTGAGAAATTTCTCCGTGAATTTATTTCGTTTTTCCCTAAGCTTATCCGGCATGTCCTCTCCCGAAAAATCATTTGCCTATATAATACTCAAAAAGAAAAGAGCCGTCAATCGTTAAGATAGCGGCTCTTAAAAATTTGATTTACTTTTCAGCGGTATCGGTCGGCTGAGTCTGGCCGCCCTGCTGCTTCTGCTTGTTCTTTTTGCTCATTGCAGTTTCCTCCAATTCAAAGGTATGGAAGTATTATTCCGCAGCAAAGCAGCAATTATACATTATTCTTTTTTGAGCTCTTTGACGGCGTATTTCATAAAGCGCTTCACGGCCGGCGAAGCATGCTTTACCGACGGCAGTATCATGCCCAGCGTTATCTTCTCCGGCGGCGAGACCGGCACCTTTGCGACATCGCACATCCAGCCGTTTACGATAAGCTCGTTCGTAATGCTGATGCCGAGCCCGTTTTCGACGAGCGCCCATGCCGAAAAGCTCTCGTTGGTCGAGTAGACGATATTCGGCTCAATGCCGTATTTTTTTAGCATCGTCATGACATCCTCGTCCTTGCCCATTGCAGGCATGATAAGTCCCTCATGTTTGCAGCGCTCAAGCGGGAAGCTCTCGGCATTGGCAAGCGGGTGATCTCTCGGCAGTATTGCGATCATTCGGTCGTCGGCAAGCGGCACCCAGTCGCCGTCTATATCATCGCCGCCGCTGGTGAAGCCGATATCGGCTCTGCCCTCTGCCATCCACTGCAAGACCTCCTGCCGCACACCCTCCATGAGGTTTACGGTTATCTTCGGGTACTTTTTCTTGAACGCCGCCACGACCTTCGGCAGCCAGTGCGTGGCTATCGAAGAATATGTGGCAATATTTATAAGGCCGATATCCAGACCGTTTATATTCGCCGCAAGCTCGTGCATGCGGTTTTCCTGCGACAGAAATGCTCGCACCGCCGGCAGCATCTTCTCACCCTCGGCAGTCAAAACAACGCCCCTCGTCGTGCGCTTTAAAAGCAAAAAGCCGAAGTCACCCTCCATTGCGGAAATGAGCTGGCTCACGCCGGAGGCCGTGTAGTTTAACCTCTCGGCCGCCTTTGTCAGGCTGCCGCACTCGGCGGCGGCTAAAAACGCTTTGCATCTTGAGCTTTCCATGTATATTACCTCTTAAGTTTTACTTAAATTTCTCTCAATATCTTGTAACTTTACTTTATAATATCACTCATTTATAATCCAATCAAGACGAAAAAACAAAAATCTCAAAAAATCTCGGAGGTATTGATATGAAAGCATTGTCCGCCAAAACATTGGTCATTCTCGCACTCGTGAGCCTTGTTCTGACCGTATTATTCACCTATCTATGGGCAAGCCTCACCGGCACCGTCTCAATGATCTCGTCCATCTTCGTGTTCTTCACCGCCGCAGTTTTCGTATTCTGCGTGAATACTGTGGATAAAAACTGATACTTCTCTCTCAACATATTTCCCAATCCCATGCAGGCAGCGTGTGCGAAAAGCACACGCTGTTTGTGTTTGTATAGAAGCATTGAAAAATGCAAAAATAAATATGTCGTATATTGCTTGACAGATACCCCTTGGGGGTATATAATCACGCTTAGAAAATACCCCCGGGAGGTATACGGATGGAATGTCAGGAAAAGCAGTGCTGCTGCGCCAAGACCAAGATGCGCTCCGAGCAGGAGGTGAAGCTGCTCATGAACCGCTTAAACCGCATTGAGGGTCAGGTCAGGGGCATAAAGAAGATGGTCGAAAACAGCGCCTACTGTCCCGATATCCTGCTTCAGGTGTCGGCGATAACGGCTGCTCTGAATGCCTTTAATCGGGAGCTTTTGTCAACACATATACGCACCTGCGTTGCCGAGGGAGTGAAAAACGGCGATGACGGTAAGATCGACGAGCTTGTCGATACTCTCCAGAGGTTACTCAAATGAAGCAATTCATCGTTACCGGAATGACCTGCGCCGCATGTCAGGCGAGGGTCGAAAAGGCGGTGTCGAAGGTGCCGGGGGTCGAGACCTGCTCGGTGAGCCTGCTGACGAACAGCATGGGCGTTGAGGGCTCGGCTACGGATGCCGATATCATCCGCGCCGTCACGGACGCAGGCTACGGAGCGTCGGTCAAGGGTGCGGCTCAAGCGGCTAAGCCCGATGAGGACGCTCTTGCCGACCACGACACGCCGGTACTCAAGCGCAGGCTGTTTACAAGCCTCGGCTTTCTTCTTGTACTCATGTATTTTTCCATGGGCGCTCACATGTGGGGCTGGCCGATACCGGCTTGGCTGGAGGGCAACCATGTCGCTATGGGGCTTATCCAGCTTCTGCTGACGATCATCATCATGATCATCAACAAAAAGTTCTTCGTCTCCGGCTTTAAGAGCGTTATGCATGGTGCGCCCAATATGGATACGCTCGTTGCACTGGGTGCTTCGGCTTCGTTTTTGTGGAGCGTTTATGCGCTTTTCATGATGACCGATGCGCAGGTGCACGGCGGCTCGGAAGCGGCCATGCCGTGGATGAACGAGTTCTACTTCGAGTCGGCGGCAATGATACTGGTTCTCATCACCGTCGGCAAAATGCTTGAAGCACACAGCAAGGGTAAGACCACCGATGCGCTGAAATCACTCATGCGCCTTGCGCCGAAAACGGCAAATATAGTGCGTGACGGCACAGAGACCACCGTCCCCGTTGAGGAGGTCAAGCCCGGCGACATTTTCGTTGTCCGTCCGGGCGAGAGCATCCCAGTTGACGGTGTGGTCTTGGAGGGCGACACCGCCGTCAATGAATCTGCACTGACCGGCGAGAGCATTCCCGTCGACAAGGCCGTCGGCGACACGGTGTCCGCTGCGACTATAAACACCTCTGGCTTTATCCGCTGCGAGGCGACCCATGTCGGCGAGGACACGACCCTTTCAAAGATAATCAAGATGGTGAGCAACGCCGCCGCAACAAAGGCGCCTATCGCAAAGCTTGCCGACAAGGTCTCCGGCGTTTTCGTGCCCACGGTCGTGAGCATCGCCGTTGTGACACTCATCGTGTGGCTGCTCATCGGCAAGCCCTTTGACTTTGCGCTTGCAAGGGCTATCTCCGTCCTCGTCATAAGCTGCCCGTGTGCGCTCGGTCTTGCAACGCCGGTCGCCATCATGGTCGGCAACGGTGTCGGCGCAAAGCACGGCGTTTTGTTCAAGACCGCAGTCTCACTCGAGGAAGCGGGCAAGATGAAGATAGTTGTGCTCGACAAGACCGGCACCATAACAAAGGGCGAGCCGGAGGTCACGGGGCTGTACCCGGCAGACGGCGTGACGGAAGCGGAGCTTCTTGCCGCTGCCTATGCGCTTGAAGCCAAGAGCGAGCATCCGCTTGCCCGTGCAGTCGTTGCGGAAGCCGAAAAGAGCAGCTTGACCGCAGATGAGGTCACGGACTTCAAAGCTCTGCCCGGCAACGGTCTTTCCGCCGTGCGCAACGGCAAGGTGCTGCTCGGCGGCTCGATGAAATATATCGCAGGGCAGACAAGCCCCGACAAGGCGGTGCTCGATAACGCCGAAGCGCTCGCCGATAAGGGCAGCACCCCCCTGCTGTTTGCCGAAAACGGTAGGCTTTTGGGCATAATCGCCGTTGCCGATACCGTCAAGCCCGAGAGCGCCGAGGCTGTCCGTGAGCTTAAAAGCATGGGCATCGAGGTCGTCATGCTCACAGGCGATAATCTGCGCACCGCAACGGCGGTCGGCAGCGCTGCGGGCATTGACAATGTCGTTGCCGGTGTCCTGCCCGACGGCAAGCAGGCCGTTGTCTCCAGACTTAAGACGCTCGGCAAGGTTGCCATGGTCGGCGACGGCATAAATGATGCCCCGGCGCTCACAAGTGCCGATATCGGCATTGCCATCGGTGCAGGCACGGATGTCGCCATCGACGCTGCGGATGTTGTTTTGATGAACAGTAAGCTCAGCGATGTTCCGGCGCAGATCCGTCTTTCCCGTGCAACGCTCACGAATATCCGTGAAAACCTGTTCTGGGCGTTTATCTACAATGTCATCGGCATTCCGCTCGCCGCAGGCTGCTTTATCGGTCTGTTCGGCTGGCAGCTCAATCCCGTGTACGGCGCTGCGGCAATGAGCCTTTCAAGCTTTTGCGTTGTGACAAACGCACTACGGCTCAATCTGTTCGACATGTACTCTATCAAGCGTGACAGGCGCTGCAAAAACGCCGTTTCCGGCGAGGCGCTGGGCGCACTTATAAACGATATCAATTCAATGCAGGAGGAAAAAACAATGACAAAGACAGTCAGGATCGAAGGCATGATGTGCTCGCATTGCGAGGCTCATGTAAAGAAAGCACTTGAGGCTCTCGGCGGCGTAACCGGCGCAGAGGTCAGCCACGAGAAAGGCACGGCAGTCGTAAGCCTGTCGGAAAACGTGGATAACGGCGCATTAAAATCCGCCGTCGAAGCCGCCGGCTACACGGTAACGAGCATCGAATAACTTAATAATCCATAATCCGAAAAAACAGACCGTTTCGTTTGAAACGGTCTGTTTTCTTTCAGGAGAGATAGTATGTTCAGGTAAATTAGAACTCGTAATCTACCGCGGCTCTTTCCGTTCTTATGCTTTCTACAAAGTCGTGCAGAGCCTTGTGCGGTGGGAATACCGCCCACTCCTTGAGCGCGTCGAGGTCATCAAACTCCATCTCCTCGACATAGTCCCAATAGTGTGCACCGCTGAAAATGCAGGTGTGGTGGGTTATTTTCCTGAGCTTGGGAAACTGCTTTGCCACCTCATCAAGCTTTTCGGCCGCAATTTTAATATTAGTGTGCATATCGTTGCCGTTTGCCTGCGGCTTCATGCGCCAAAATACGATGTGCTTTATCATGCTTTACGCTCCTTTACATCAGCTCATCCCATGAGCAGTTATAGAATTTGCAGCCGCGCTCTTCAAGAGCCCTCTGCACCCATGTGCGGTCGGATTCTCCCTTGACTATCAGCTCAAGGTTTGCTTCCTCTTTTTCCTTGAGCTTCTTTGCCTCTGCGGCAATCGTCTTGGCCTGCTCGGGCCTTATCGCTATCACGCCGTCCTCATCCCCGACTATGATATCTCCGGGGAAAACGACCTGATTTCCGACCGCGACCGGCACGTTAAGCTCACCCGGCCCGAGGCCCTTATACGACGCATTGGGCATTACGCCTCTTGCGAAAATGTTAAAGTCGTCAAAATCCGCCAATGCCGCGCTGTCCCTGACTGTTCCGTCAACGACGAAGCCCCTTATTCCCTTTTGCCGCGCGATCTGCATCATGTTCTCGCCGCACAGCGAGCGCTCGGTGCAGCCGCCTCCTGCCACCACGATGACGTCGCCGGCTTCGGCGAGGCTTATTGCGGCGTGGAACATGAGATTATCGCCAATGGGTGCACGGACGGTAACTGCCGTGCCGAGAAGCTTCACTCGGTTGAGCGGCTTTATCTCGGAATGCATTGCGGCAAGCTTATTCATGCAGTCGTCTATGTTGCACACCGGAAGCTCTCTGAACAGCTCAACCGTTTCGGGATCGGGTCTGTTTATTTGCGTAAAAATTCTAAATCCGGTTTCTCCTGACATAATATCACCTCGGTAAGCCGGTCATTTCTTGCCCTGCCACTCGAGCAGTGCGTCCGTTACCGCGTTCATGTCTGCCGCAGGCTTGCCGCCGAAGCGATCCTTAAACTCGGGGCTTGCAAGCCAGAACATCTTCTTGGTTGCAGCTGCGGACATGGTGTTGTCAAGTCCGGCCTCGGCCTGCATATGTGCGATCTCCTCTATCTCCTGACCGCGACGGTAGGAATGGACAACATTGGTCTTTATCATCATCGGCAGGGTGACGTCCAAAGGAGCGTCGGACAGGAAGGTAACTATGGAATCAAAGATATCGTCCTCAACGCCGTAATACCTTGCGCAGGTCATAGTCTCAATGAGCGTAGCCTCAAGGCTCTTGGTGAAAATGCTTCTGATGACCTTAAATGCAGACGCCTGACCGATTTTATCACCCATGTATCTGATGTTCATGCCCATATCGTTGAGGATCTTTGTGACCTTCTCGGCCGCAGGACCGCTGCTGCAGCAGGGCGACTTTTCCTTGTGGATATTGGCCGAAACGAGCACACAACCGTCAATGAAGGTGCAAGCATCGCCGATGTACTTTTCGACCTCGAACACCGCCTCGGGAACGGTGGAGTTGAACTCGCAATAGACCTGATTCTTTTTGAGATAGGGCTTGTACATCACGGCGGTTTCCATTGCCTTTGAGCAGCTTGTGACCGCAATGATGATATCCGAGCCCTCGATGAGCTCCTCGGGGGAGTTTGCCAGCACTACGCCTGCATCGGCGCATTTCTGGAACTTGTCGCGTCCCTCGGTTTCAAATTTAATGTCGTAGCCCTTGACGGAAACGCCCTTTTGAGCCAGGCCGATGGTAACATTCGAGCCGACCTCGCCAAGACCGATAAATGCAACTGTCATGATAAATCTCCTTTGCAAATAGTTTTTTTATTCAACGATATACTCGTTGCCGGGGAAAAGCAGAAGCGTTTTCGCCTCCGGCATTATTTTGCCAAGCTCCGCTTCAAAGTCGTAGGGAACGGAGGAGCCGGCAGGATAGTGGATGGGGATCGCGACCTCGACATTCCAAAACTTTGCCGCAAGTGCCGCCTCTCTTGCATCCATCTCATACGGATAGCCCACAAGACCCATTACGCCGAAGAAGCCGTACTTCACCGGATAAAGCTCGCCGAAAAGCTTCATGTCGCTGAATATCGACGTGTCGCCGGCAAAGAATATGCCGGTGCCGTCCTTGAGGGTGACAACATAGCTCATGGGCATACCGGTGATCTTGGTGTCACCCATTTTGAAATAAGACAGGTGCTTTGCCTCGATAGAGCGAATTTTGATTCCGGTGTCCTTGTGCTCGAGGCAGGTACCCCATACGAGCATACGCACCAAGCTCTCGTCAACACCGTTAAACAGCGCATAGTCGCGAACCTCGGGGCCGCAATACAGCGTCGCGCCGGTTTTCTTGACTATTTCAATGGCGTCGCCCATGTGGTCGAACGCGCCGTGCGTGACGATAACCGCGTCAATGTCGCAAATTTCGTCAACGCCCACAGCTGCGGATTCGTTGCCGGTAATGTAAGGGTCAAACAGTAGCCGTTGACCTTCCTTAGTTTCAATAAGAATGCAGGAATGACCCCAATTTGTGATCTTAAAATTCATTTTGCAGCCTCCCGTTAATTATCAGTGTACCAAAAGCTGAGCAAGATCGGGGAAAAACGCAAGGATGATTATCATCAGCATCATTATAAACAGATATGGTATTACGCCCCGAATTATTTCCGTTAGATCCGACGTTTTGTCTATACCTCGAATTACGAACAGATTCATACCCATGGGAGGCGTAATCTGACCCATTTCTATGAGAATGACCAGTACGATGCCGAACCAGATCGGGTCAAAGCCGTACTCCATAAGTACGGGGAACAGGATGGGGATGGTAAGATACTGCATGGAATTGCCGTCCATGAAGCAGCCGAGGATAATGTAGATAACGCAGACTATTCCGAACAGCACCCACTTGTTAAGACCGATGCCGACAAGCCAGGAAATGAGCTCACGGCTGGTGCCGGTGCTGGTGAGAACATATGCAAAGAACTGTGCGCCGATCATGATGAAAAGTATCATACTCGTGGTCTTGAGTGCGGTGACGGCGGCATTCCATATCTTGCTAACCTTCAGATCTCCGAAGATGAAGCCGATGGCGATAGCAAATGCTGTGCCGAGTGCCGCTGCCTCGGTGGCGGTGGCAATGCCGGCATAGATGCTGCCGAGGATTATAAGCACCAAAACGACCATCGGCAGAACGCCGAGCAGTGCTTCCTTCCACGATACATTTACCGCGTGAGAGTTATCGACATTTGCAAACTCCTTGCGGTGGATGATTGAGTTTACTATCAAAAACAGGATGTACAGGCTCATCAGGACGAGGCCTGGCACGATAGCCGCCATAAACAGCTTAGTCGTCGATGTTGTCGTCAGCGAGCCGTAAATGATGAGCGGGATGCTGGGAGGAATGAGTATACCGAGCGTGCCGCCGGATGCGACGGAGCCGTAGATGTACTCATTCTTGTAGTTAAGACGCTTCATCTCGGGTATTGCTATTGAGCCTATACCGGCTGCGGTCGCAACGGAGGAGCCGCTTATCGCGGAGAATATCGCACAGGCAACTATGTTTGAGTGAAGCAGTCCGCCCGGAACCTTTCGCAGGAATTTGACAATGCCTTTGTAGAACCGTTCACTCAATCCGCTGCACAGGATTATCTCACCCATGAACAGAAACAGCGGAATTGCCGTCAGCGTAAAGTTATTTGCCGTGTTCCAGACCATGTTTCCGACGACCTGAACCACGAAGGCATTGCCGGAGATGTAAAGGCCTGCAATGCCGGTCAGACCAAGAGCTGCCGCTATCCAGAAGCCGCCCATAATAAGTCCGAGGCCTACGACAAAGAGAAATATCAAAAGCTGTACCCAAGTCATTTTTTATTCCTCCTTAAGTCCTTTATTCCGTCAATAAATGCCGAGATCAAATATAGTTCAAAAACGAATATGCCAAGCCAGCATATGCCGTAGGGTATCCAAAGCGGAGTTCTGCTGATTGATATGGAAAGCGAATTGTGGGTGAAAACCTTTTCGAGGCTCTGGAAGAAATAGAAGCAGATATAAGAGTTGAAGATAAGAAACAGCACCTCGAACACTTTGTTGAGGATGTCCTGCACGCTCTGCTTAAAGCGTCCGAATATCGCTTCGACGCGGACAAAGTTTCCCGAATGGAACGCAGCGGCGGCGCCCCAGTATGTTATGAACACCATCAGGTATCCGGAGTATTCATCTGAAACCAAAGTGGAGGATTTTAGCACAAATCGCGCAATGATCTCGATCGTTATCAGCAGCGTCATGACCAATATGCAGGCTGCCCCAACCACACCGGATATCTTGGCGAGCAGACATGTTATTTTTCCGTTATTGTTCATTTTTCATTCCTTTATTCCGTTGTTAATACAGCCGGATTGAGTCGTTATTGAAACGAGTTTCAACCCGGCCATAAAAAGGGGTTATTTAAGCTTTACAGAAATTATTTGCCCAATGCGCCGCGAATTGCCTTGACGCAGTCAACGGCGTTGCCGCCTCTGCTCTGTGCCCATGTATCCCAGTACTTGGTGTACTCGGCAACCTTTGCGTCAACATCAGCCTGCTGTGCGTCGGTGAAGGTCATTCCGCCTTCCTTGAGCTTTGCAATGGCGTCGTTCTCCGCGTCGGCGATAGCCTTCATGGAGAGATCGGTGTACTTTGCCGAGATCTCAAGCAGAGTTGCTCGAATGTCGTCGGGAAGTGCTTGAAGAGCTTCCTTGTTGACGAGGGTGAGAACGGTATCAGCCTGGAGATTGAACATATACGCCCAGTCAAGATTCTCGTTCCAGCTGTTGCCGTAGCAGTTGAGAGCGCTGGTGATGACAGAGTTAACAACGCCACGGGACAGAGAGGTGGGAACCTCGGAGTTGTCGATGGTTACAGGAACGCCGCCGATGGAGTTGATGAAGTCGGACATTTCAGAGCCCGTTGCACGGATAAGAAGCTTCTGAGCGTCGGAGAAGGTCTTTACGGGAGTTCCGTGGCCAAACAGGTTCTGTGCAGGCATATTGAAGTAGAACAGAGTATCTGCGCCGTATGCGCCAAGCTCCTCGGAAAGGGTGTCGCCGATAGCATCCATTGCCTTCTTGAGTTCATCGGAGTTCTGGATCATGAACGGCAATGCCAGTGCTGCGCTGCCGTTGAGGTCGCCTGCGATAGAGGGCATAAGACCCCAGCCCATCTGTGCGCTGCCTTCGCCGATAGCTCTGACAAATTCGCTGTTGGTGAAGGGAAGCTCGCCGGGCTCACGAATGGTGATGACCAGTCTGCCGTTGGTTGCCTCTTTAACCTCGTTGACAAAATCAACGATGGGCTTCATTGCGGGATTGGAGGTGGGAATGATGGCAAGATAATTCCAGTTGATGACATCATCATTTCCGGCTTTACCGTTACCGTTGCCGTTGCCACATGCGCACAGTGCAAATACCATTGCAAGTGCGAGAAGTAATGCTGCGATTCTTTTCATGATGGATCCTCTCTTTGTTGTATTTTTGAATTTTTCACCACTGCGTGGTTGTCGCTCGATGGTTTTCAGGTTCCCTCCTTGGGGAACTCATCTCTGTAGTCGCAGGCTCCCTTGAACGGGAACTTTCTTTCTATGACCTTATAGGGACGTGCAGCCAGCTTTTCCATGTCAATATCAATTCCGAGACCGGGCTTTGTGGGAAGCTCGACATATCCGTTTTTGACCTCGAAGGGCTCCGGCATGATGTCTCTCGACGCTTCGTCAACAGTCAGGAACATTTCGCCGATCAGGAAGTTGGGGATCGACGCGGAGAGATGCAGCATTGCCGCAAGGCCGACTGCGTTACTGTTAAAGTTATGCGGACTCATGAGAACGCTGTACGGCTCTGCCATTGCCGCTATCTCGCTCATGCCCTTGATACCGCACACGCAGATGTCGGGATTTATTATCTCCGCCGCGTGCTTTTCAAAAACCGGAATGAACGCCTCCTTGTTGTAGAGCGTTTCGCCGGTAACAACGGGTGCTTTAATGCCGTCAGTTGCCTGCTTCACCAAATCAATGTTGTCTGCAAGGCAGGGCTCCTCGACCCAAAACGGGTTATACTCCTCAATTCTTTCGGCAAAGTGCTTCGCATGATACGGTGACAGGCGGCGATGAACCTCGACCAAAAGATCGACCTCAGGACCTACGGCTTCTCGAACCGCCTTAACGCATTCGACCGCGTAGTCCTCCTGCGCCTTTGTGATATAGTTCCTCCAGTAGCCGCGGAAAGGATCCCACTTCATTGCCGTGAAGCCCTTCTCCTTGACCGCCAAGGCCCGTTGTGCGGTTTCCTCAACACTCTGTGTGCCGCCCCACCAACCGTTTGCATAAATGCGTATCTTTTCGCGGCAGGGACCGCCCAGCAGATTATAAACAGGTTGGTTGCAAATCTTGCCGACTATATCCCACATAGCAATTTCGATTGCACTCCATGCTGCGTAGAAATCACAGCTGCTGCGGCGAATCGAGAAATCGTCGAACATTGCCGTTGCCGAATGCTTTATTTCAAAAGGACTGCGGCCTATCATGTACGGCTCCATCGCCTCAATATAGACCTGTACCGCTTTTTCCTTACCCTGAACGACATATGCCTCGCCCCAGCCGTATACACCCTCATCCGTGTCCACACGGCAGAGCATCAAATTTTTCGGGCCTGCAAAAAACGGATACGGAGTGACCTTTGTTATCTTCATCTTTCGTTTTCCTCCTTATTCGGCGTCCGGTTCCTCGCTGAGATTAAGCTTTGCGTAATTTTCTCTGAACATATCAAATGTCGTCGTTTCGCATCTCAGTATGCGCTGGAGGAAGCCTTCCTCCCTCTGCTCTCGCGCCTCGGCGACCTCGAGCACCTGCTCGGCTATCTCTCGGGGGACGACAACAACGCTGTCGTTGTCGCCGAAAACAAGGTCGCCCGGCTTAACATAAACTCCGCCGATGACGATGGGATGATTGATCCTGCCGGGGCAAAGCTTTGTTGTTGCCTTTACGCCCACATTTTTGGCAAACACGGGGAAGCCGAGCTGCTTAATGAGCACCGTGTCTCTCACCGCACCCTCCATGACAAGACCGGCTGCACCTCTTGATTTGAGTGAAGCCGCCATCATACCTCCGAAAAGACCGCCTGCCTCGTCGTAGGTACCGTTCGTGACCATCAGCACATCGCCGGGGCCCGCCATGGAAATGGCTTTGTGCAGCATAATGTTGTCACCGATGCCGCACTGAACGGTAAAAGCCGTTCCGCACACCCTGAGCTCAGGCCATATTGCACGAATCTTCGAACACAGTGCACCGTCTTTATTGGGCATGGACTCATTAATTGACGCGCTTTCCTCCAGCTTTGAGTAACGCTCCACAATGCTGTCGGGCACTTTTTCATAGGTTTTGATTACATCATACATAATTAACTGCCTCTTCTCTTAATCTTTACCTTTATACATTTTTGCCGCATCTGTATCAAACATTCGCAGCATTTGTCGCAATTATTCTCTAGAAACCGTTTTCCGAAATCGGTTTCTAAAGACAAGTTAATAATATCATTAACCGGTTTACTAAGTCAAGCGTTTTGCAATTCACAAATTGTACAAATTGTTTACCTGTTTTTTATGCATCTGATACAAGTCAGGCACTTATCTTTGATGAACAGCAGGCAAAATGGCATAAGAATACGCCCTGCGAATCAATCGCAGGGCGTATTCTATGTCACTTAATTCAGCTTTTGTTCCATGTTTATAAGGCAGCTTAGCAGTATTGATTCTCTGACCGGCTCCTCCTTGCCGGACTTGTCAATTTCTATTCTCTTTAGCAGACGTTCGACCGCAACCTCGCCCATGCGCTCAAGGGGCTGCTCGATGGTGCATATTGTCGGGTTAAAGAAGTTCTTGATAACATCGCTGCAATAACCGGCTATCGTAAAGCTTCGTGACAGCTCCATGCCGGCTCTGTAATAGCAGCACGCTATGCTCGGCATTATCGACGCCTCGGCAACAAATATCGCGGTCGGTACGTCAAGCCGCTGCTTGTAATACCGCTCCATTTGCGCCATTGTTTCCTCAAAGTCCGGTGAATTTGAGTTATCGGGCGCACCAGGAATGACTACCTTGATACAGTGTCCGTCGCTGCCGAAATGCTCTTTGCACGCCTTTTCAGCCGCACTTACTCGTATTGCCGGTGTGTTATACGGATTTTTGTGCGGCCGGCTCAACACAACTATGCGCTCGTAGCCCTGCTCGAGCAGGTGACTTACGACCCTGTATGTGCTCTCCCTGTGGTTTATTGCAACAGAGTCCATGTCAACATTTTTCGGAACGCGGTCTGCAAGCACGATCGGCAGCTCATTTCTGTCAAGCTCCTGATAGAATTCGCTGTTGTAGCCGCTTATGACCAGCAGCCCGTCCACTCTTTGATCGATGAGATCCTGCGCAAGCTGCTTCTCTTTTTCGGGATTTTTTTCGCTGTTTACGACCACTATTTTTTTCCCATGCTTGGTGCAGGTCGAACATATGCTGCCCAACAGCTGAGGAGTTTGGTTGGACATTATATTCGACATCACAACGCCGATCAAATCGCTTTTATCGGTTTTCAGGCTGTTTGCAAGCCGGTTGGGTCGGTAGCCGGTCTCGGCTATGGCTTCCTCAATGCGTTTTTTCGTATCCTGCGACATATATTCGAATTTGCCGTTGAGATATCGGGAAACTGTCGTTTTTGAAACGCCTATCCTTTTTGCTATATCGTTAATTGTTATCTGTTTATAGCTCATACTCCATTGCTCTCTTTCACATTCCGGTCAGTGCGCTGCACGGTTCGGCGCAGGCGCGGAAAGTTTTGCGAAACTTTTCGTTAACTATTGCTCATTATTACACCACAACTATATTTTGTCAAGAAATAAAGTTCTGCCGGCAGTAAAACCGGCAGAACTTAGGATAGAGCATATTAAATTGCGGTCATGATGTGCAGATAGCGGTAGAGCATTGCCGATATCTCGGCACGCGAAGCACCGCTCGTGGGCTCGAGCGTCCCCTCATCGGTACCGATGATTACCCCCTTTGCGACCGCCCATTTCATTGCATCAAGGTAATTATCGTCGATATTGCCCGAGTCGGCAAACTTCGTCAGATCCGCATCTGCGGGTCTGCTGCCGGAGAACTTGTACAGAAGATACGCAAACTCCTGCCGTGTGACGATATCATCGGGTCTGAAAAAGCCGTAGCCGTCATCGAGGTTCACTCCGCTATCGTGCATCCACACGGCAGCGTCCCTATAATAGTCGTCAAAAACATCGGAGTACGGGTTATCCTTGCCGGAAACGGACGGTGTGTCTGCAAGGCGGTAGAACACCGTGGCCATCATCGCCCGGGTCATGGGATCCTCGGGTGCAAAGATGGTCGTGCTCGTTCCGATGAGCAGCTTACTGTCGATGCAGTAGTCTATCTCATAATGCGCCCAATACATCTCGTCAAGGTCTGTGTAATCCAGTGCGGGGCAGTCGTCAAAGCGGTTGCAGCCCTTGACATAAGTGCCCGTCACCGTCACATTTTTTGACGGCATGGTAAAGTAGAACCCGTCCTTGGGGCTGCCCTTGACCGTCACCTCATCTGACTGCCACGAGCTTATCTTATACCCGAACTTCTCCTCGGTCGACAGTGGGTATACCCACACCTTCGCACCGGCCTCAAATGTGCCGCTGCCGCCGCCGTTTTTGATCGTAACGGTGTATGTGTTCTTGATCTGCTCATAATTTGCGGTCACGGTGACGGGCTTTTCGGGCATAGTGAAATAGTAAAAACCGTCGGAGTCCTTCTTTATCGTGATATCCGTGCTCTTTGTCCAGCCGGTGAAGCGGTAGCCGCTTTTTTCGTAGGGACTGAGGTACACGGTGACACCGGCTCTGTTTTTGCCGCTGCCAAAGCCGCCGTTTACGGTGACGGCGTACTTCGTCGGACCGTCGCCGGGCAGCCACATGGCGTTTAATTTCAGATTTTTCGTTGCAATGTCTCGGTTGCAGTAGTAATACCCTGCGTCCGACTTCCAGCCGTCAAGGTAGCAGCCGGACTTTGTCGCCTCTGGCATGGAGCTATAGTGCTGTCCCTTGGTGTAGATAACGACACGGTTGCCGCTCGTGAGCGTACCGCCGTTTGCGTTTAAAAGAACATACACAAAATCGTGGCTGCCCGTGCCCTTATAGTCGCCATAGAGAAAAATTTTTGCCTCATCGATGCGTCTTTTGATAAGCCCCTCCATAATGCCGTCGCCGCCGGAACAGATAACGCCGAATGCGTCAGCTATCTCCTGATCGGGGATGGGGTCGCCGTTTGAGTATTTGAAGTTGTTTTTAAGGTAGCGTGCTATGCGCCAGCTGTTATCGACCCAATTCGTGCCGCAGTTATATGTGAGGCTGACTATAGCGTCAAATTTATTCTGGTTCATTGTAAGGCCGTACCTATCGATATAGCCGTTGACCGCCGTCTCGAACTTCTTAAGATCGTCGGCAAACAGCTTGTCGGCCTCCTCCTGCGTGATGGACTGCCCCTCCTTGACCGAGCTATCGGAGTGGCCATAGCCTATCGTCCAATTGGTCTCGCCCGTGAGCTTGTACGCCGTAAGGCGGCAGCCTTCCTTCGCCTTTATGTACTCGATTATGTTGGCGCTCGCCTTCATGCTGCTCGCAGCGGAGGCTGAAAACGGCACAAGGCTGAAAACCAGAAGCAGTACCAGAATAAACGACAAAAATCGTTTCATAGGGGTAACTCTCCTTAAATCCGTATTTGTAATCAAACCGATTTCGTTTCACAATATAAATAACAAAGGCATTATAACAAAAAAATGCTGAAAAATCAAGTCCGCAGGCCGATAGGGGGATTTTGGAACGAAAAAGAGCATCCAGAATTTGCCGAGAGCTCCGTTTAAAAGGTATACAATCAGTAATATTTCCTCATATCCGCTGCGCAAGTGAGTAGGCGGCTCGGCTTATTTGCACGATGTCACATGGCGAAAACGAGCCGGGCAGGCAGTATAGCTGTGCCTCGGAAAAGCGGCCTCGTGACTCAAGATACTGCGAGGTGTCGGGTATCTCCTCCTGCGCAAGGACAATTAGGTCGCAGGGCACGCTGCGGATGAATGTGCCGCTTGAAAATTCCGCACCCAATGCTGCTGAGCAGCTTTGCCGCACGAGCAGGCAGCCCTCGGATATCCGCACGGGCTCCGAGTGCGTCATGAGCTTAACACCTTGCGTTTCAAGGGTTTTTCTAAACCACGCCCACTCGTTCGGCTGTGAGGTGCACATTATATCGGTGCTTTCTTCGATGAGCGTCACCCTCAAGGTTGGCTGTTCTTCCTTGAGACGCAGTGCAAGCTTGCAAGCCTCCCTGCCGCCGCCTAAAACGGCGATACGGCGAGCCGAAAAGCGCTTGCCGGCAGCCAGCACCCACAGCGGCGCATAGGGAATATCACCCCAGTTCGGGATGTTCGGCTCGGGGCGCAGGCGAGTGCCGTTTGCGTAGACAACGGCATCGCAGCCGTTTTTTAGAAGTTGCCCCGCATCGGCGTAACTGTTAATGTAGATCTGAACATTTTCCGAGCGGCACAGCTTCAAAACGAGCCAGCGACGGTAGCCTAGTGTGTCCGAGCCCTGCTCGCCGATAAGCCGTCCTCCGAGCCTTGCGCCGGATTCGTAAAGCTCGATCTCGTGACCGCGGTTTGCGGCGCACAGGGCAAAGCTCATGCCCGAAAGCCCGCCGCCGATGACTGCAATGCGCTTTTTATCCTCCGCCGTGGCGCAAGCGTTTGCAAGCAGCCTGCCCTCGGGGTTTATGTACGGGATGATATCGTCAACAGCGCCCGTCTGCGCCTTGACGCACCACTCGGGATCTGCCATCAGCGTTCGCTCAAGTACAACTGCGTCACATGCGCCGTCACGCAAAGCGCCCTCGGCGGTGTCGGGATAGCCGAGCTTTCCGCAGGCGGCGATTGGAATATTGGTTACGGTTTTCGCAAGTCTCGCAAGCTCCGAAAAGCAGCCTGCGGACATACCCTCGGCGGGCTTGCTCAGCCATGGCGCATTGTCGGCGCACGGCTCGATGCACAGCATGTCTGCACCCGCCCACGCAAGGCAGGCAAGACCGGCAATGTTCGTTCTCGTCACGCTCACCATGCACAGTATGGGCATCCCCTCGCCTACCGTTCGGCGGGCTTTTTTTGTTGCATCGGCAGCCTTACCGAGCGGCATATCCCGCAGGTCAAGACATATCCCATCGCAGTCCATGGCATCGGTCAAGCTTTTGCTCCTTATTCGGCAAAATGCACGGCTTCCATGCTCACGAATTTTTTCGCATAGCTCAGCATTTTCAGTGCAGACGAGCCCCGCTCCGCCCGCTGCGGCTTCAAGCGCAAAGCGCTCTGCCCTGAGTGCAGTCAGGCCGTCGGGAGGCACTGCAATTATGCGGTTTTTTAGATTCAGTGTGCCGCAATTATACGGCGAAAACAGCGCATCATATGGGTAAAGCGCCCTCGTGTACGGCGTGGTATACATGATGATCCCTCCCTTTCCACGCCACATTATGGGACAAACCCCGTAAAAAACATAACAAACTGGGTCGAATACGAAAATTTAAGTTGACTTAAAACGGTCTGCTGATATAATTTTAGGTAGTTTTATTAATAGGAGCAAAATATGAGAGATTACAACGAAGAATTCAAAAACAGGGTGCAGTTTATCCGTGACCTTGTTGAAAAAAGCGGCGTTGACGGCATCGTGTTCGGCAATTCCGGCGGCAAGGACTCCGCCCTTGTCGGCATTTTGTGCAAGTTTGCCTGCGAAAACACCGTCGGCATCATGATGCCCTGCGCATCAAAGCGCAATTTTGAGCAGGACATGAAGGACGCCAAGGAAGTCGCAGAGCACTTCGGCATCCAGACGAGGGTCATCGACCTTACCGATGTGCGCCAAGCGGAGATAGACCGCCTGAGTGAGATAACCACTCTCAGCAATGCGGCGGTAAATAATATCGCACCCCGTCTGAGGATGACCACGCTCTACACCATCGCCGCCAGCGAATATCGCCTTGTCGCCGGTACCGGCAACCGCAGCGAGCTGTACATGGGCTACTACACCAAGTGGGGCGACGGCGCATGCGACTTTAACCCCATCTCCGACCTCACCGCAACCGAGGTCATCGAGTTTCTGTGCTGGCTCACCGCTCCGGCGTGCATCATAAACAAAGCCCCGTCGGCGGGACTGTTTGATGGCCAGACCGATGAGGACGAGATGGGCGTAAGCTACGCCGCAATCGACAGCTACATTACCACGGGTGAGGTCAGCGAGCGTGACAAGAAAATCATCGACCGCTACCACAGGCGTGCCGAGCACAAGCGCATCGGCATAAATCACTATAATAAGATAGACGAATAATTTTGGAGGATAAGGAATGGATAACAATATTCGCCCCGAGACCATGGAGAGAATAACCACCCCCGAGCTTGCAAACGCTTTTATCGATGAGCAGATAAAGCTCATCCGTGAGCAGGTCGGCTCGAAAAAGGTGCTGCTGGCGCTATCCGGCGGCGTTGACTCGTCCGTCGTTGCCGCACTTTTAATCAAGGCCATCTGCAAGCAGCTCACCTGCGTGCATGTGAACCACGGTCTGCTGCGCAAGGGTGAGCCCGAGCAGGTCGTTGAGGTTTTCCGTGATCAGATGGACGCAAACCTCGTGTATGTCGACGCTGTCGACCGCTTTCTTGATAAGCTCGCCGGTGTCGATGATCCCGAGGCAAAGCGCAAAATAATCGGTGCGGAGTTTATCCGTGTGTTCGAGGAGGAGGCCCGCAAGCTCGAGGGCATTGAGTTCCTCGCGCAGGGCACGATATATCCCGACATTCTCGAGAGCGACGGCGTTAAGGCGCACCACAATGTCGGCGGTCTGCCGGAGGACCTGCAGTTTGAGCTCGTTGAGCCTGTCAAGCTTTTGTACAAGGACGAGGTTCGTGTCGTCGGCAAGGCGCTCGGCCTGCCCGACAGCATGGTCTATCGCCAGCCCTTCCCCGGCCCGGGCCTCGGCGTAAGATGCACCGGCGCTATCACCCGCGACCGCCTCGAGGCCGTGCGTGAGTCGGACGCAATTTTGCGTGAGGAGATAGCCGCCGCAGGGCTTCAAAACGACATCTGGCAGTACTTCACCGCCGTTCCCGACTACCGTGCAACGGGTATCCGTAACGGCAAGCGTGCCTACGAGTGGCCGGTCGTCATCCGTGCGGTCAACAGCGTTGACGCAACGAGCGCAACCGTGCCCGAGCTTGACTGGGCGTTGCTCAAGAAGATAACCGACCGCATCCTGAGCGAGGTCCCCGGCGTCTGCCGTGTCCTGTACGAGCTCAGCCCCAAGCCCATCTCCACGATCGAGTGGGAATGATTTCATAGGTTCAAAAAAGCCCGTAAACACTGGACTTATTGAGCCTTGCTGCCCCTCGTGGCAACGATTTGGCAGCAGAATTTTCATTATTCACAAAAAAGAGCTATCTGATTTCAGATGAAATCAGATAGCTCTTTTATATTAGATATCAGCGTTTTACACGCCGTATTGGGTGACCAGAATCACGACATAAACTGCATACAGTGCTAGCATGAGGATGCCCTGCCAGCGGTAGAGCTTGCCCTTTATGAGCGGGGGCAGCACCGCAATAAGCGTCATCGCAAAGCACATTGGCATATCCAGCGCATACGACTGCTCGGCAATGGTGAGCTTGCCGTCGGAAACGACACTGCATATGGGCAGGATCATCGCAAGATCGATGATGTTTGCGCCGACGATATTGCCTATCGACATACTTGATTCCTTTTTGCGTATCGCCGTGAGAGTCGTTATGAGCTCCGGCAGGCTGGTGCCAATGGCAACCATGGTAACGCCGATTATCGCCGAGGGCACGCCGAGCAGCAGGGCTATCTCACTGCCGTACTCTATAAGCAGCTTTGAACCGCCGACAATGGCGGCGATACCGATAATAAACATGACTATCTGCTTGGGAAGGTCCTTTTTATCGACGACCTCACGCTCGTCAGAGCCGACATCGTTCTTTGCATCACGGATATTATCCCAAACATACACCGCCAGCAGCACGAACAGTGCAAAGCTCGGCAGCATATGCAGCGTGCCGTCCTTGCACAGCACCCACAAAAGCAGTGCCGCGGCAGACATGAGCGTACCCTTGAGCCAGAACTGACTGCGCTTGATGACCGCCGGCATACACACGAGCGAGATGCCCATGATAAGGCCGATGTTTGCGGTGACCGAGCCTACCGCATTGCCGACGGCAAGGTCGAGCTCGCCGTCAATGACGCCGGTGACGGACACCGTCAGCTCCGGCAGAGTCGTTGCAACGCTTACTATCGTTGCACCGATTATGAACTTAGGTATTCCGGTCAAGTTTGCGATGAAGACCGCCGAATCGACGAACCAGTCGCCGCCCTTGATGATGAGCACCAGACCGACGACAAACAGCAAAATCACAAATCCTGTCTGCATAAAACTCTCTCTTTACATTTTTTAATCGTCTCCGAAAAGCTTGTCAAGCCCCGGAAAAATGCTCCCGTCAGACGGCTCGGGAGTCGGGGTCGGCGTGGGCTCGGGCTTCTTTTCAAAGGTCGCAATGACCGTGTGGTCGTCCTTGACATACGAAAGCGTATAGCTCTCAACAGCACCCTGATCCGCACCGTCAACCGTGACCGAGACTATCTCATAGCCCTCATTGGGGGTAAAGTTGATCGTAAGGCTGCCCCAGTCTTCGACCTCAACGCTGCCGTTGGGGTTGGCCGAGCCGCCGTTGCCTGCCGAGATGAAAACCTTGTGCTTAACGGTCTCGTCCGGCTCATCTTTATCGTTTTCGGGTGCTTTTGTCTCCTCGACAACTACATCATCGTTCGCCTGCACGAAGCCGGGCTTAAAGGTAAAATTACCGCCCTTGACGCAGATAACGACCGTGACCACCGCCAGCACCGCAAGCAGCGCCGTTAACAGCCACTTAACCGTGCCGCTCATGCTTTTCTTTTCCGTCTTGTCTTTTTTACTCATATTTTGACCTCCGGGTCATTATTGCTTCTGCTCGCCGCCCTGTTTGTTCTTGGGTTTGCCCCTGTGGTAGTACCGACGGCGGCTGTTATTGCGCTTCTTGGCGCCGCCCTCCTTGGTCTCGGCAGGCTTTTGCTGCGGTCTGGGCTGCGCCGGGGTTTTTTCCGTCTTGGGCTTATCCGAGCCTGTGTGTGGCTTGTTGCCGCCGCTGCGCTTATTCTTGGGTTTTGCCTTGACCTGCTGCTTTTCCTCATCAGCCTTGGGCTTTGATTGGGCTGCGGGCTTATCTCCCTCGGGTTTGCTGCGGTTTTTTCCGCCCCTGCGATTACGGCGATTACGATTTCTCTTTGTGTTTTCGGGCTTTTCCTCCGTCGGCTCGCTTACTATCATCTCCGGTATCGCCCACTCATCCTCAGGCTCCTCCTCGGGCTCGGGGGCAGGCACATATTTGAGCACCGACGGCAGCGGCTCACCGTCCTTGGGTCTTCCGCCGGGAACGGTGGCAACCTCGACGGCACGGTAGGTGCGCATGGTATCCTCGCCCTCGCCGTCAAGCTTGACCTTGACGAGCTGGCGGAGTAAATTGACCTGCGTGACGATGCCGTAGCCGGTCGGAGTCTCAACAAATGCACCCTGCTTGGGAACATTCTTTACAAGCTCCTCGTATGCCTCCTGCTCATATCTCAGGCAGCACATGAGTCTGCCGCAGCTACCGGAAATTTTGCTTGGATTGAGCGACATGGACTGCATTTTTGCCATCTTGGTCGACACGGGCTGGAAATCGCTCAGGAACTTGCTGCAGCAAAACGGTCTGCCGCAGATGCCGAGGCCGCCGAGCATTTTTGCCTCATCACGCACACCGATCTGCCTGAGCTCGATACGGTTGCGGAAGATGCCCGCAAGGTCTTTGACAAGCTCACGGAAATCGACTCTTCCGTCAGATGTGAAGAAAAAGATGGTCTTATTGCCCTCAAAATTGCACTCAACATCGACTAACTTCATGTCAAGGCCGTGCTCGGCGATTTTCTTCTGGCATATCCCATACGCTTCTTTTTCACGCTGCTTGTTTATCTCCGCCACACGCAGGTCGTCCTTCGTGGCAATTCTGACGACGGGACGCAGCGGCTGCACAACGGCATTGTCCTCGACCATATGGTTGCCGCAGGAGCAGTCGGCGATCTCAAGTCCCTTGCTGGTCTCGACGATGACCTGCTCTCCGGTCTTTACGCTCTTGCCGTTGGGGGCAAAGAAGTAGCTCTTGCCTCTGTTTTTGAATCTTACACTTATAACTTCAGTCAACTTTTTTCCTCGTTTCCTTCGCCGGCAGTGACTTTACCGCCAGTAATCCAAATATATGCTTGACGCTCGTATTGACCGTCTGATATTCAAGACAACGCTCGATAAGAGCGATATTTGCCATGAGCTGCGCTCTTGCATCGGAATATCTGAGCATTTGTATGAGTCTGCGCTCGATGGACGCCAAAAGCTCGGGCATTTTTCTCGAGTCAAGCTTCTCATTTGCAAAGCACCACGCCGTAAGTTCGGCGGTATTACCGTTTTGCACAAGGCAAATATACTCATCTGCAAGAGCTGCCATTTCGGCGTTTTCCGGCTCGCTTCCTGCGTTGCATCTAATGAGTACGCACCTCGAGCGCACGGTCGTGAGAAGCTTTTCGGGATTAGTCGTGCAAAGGATGAAATGTACGCCGTCGGGCGGCTCCTCAAACAGCTTGAGAGCAGCGTTTTGGGCGCTCTCGTTCATTGTTTCCGCTTCCTCGATGATATACACCTTGCCGTTTGCCTCGTTCGGAAGAACATAAGCATCCGAACCCATGTCCCTTATCTGGTCGACTTGGATATCCCGCTTCTTGTTGCCCTTATCATCGAGCGGTCTGCGAACAAAGCCAAGGTCGGGGTGAACGCCTGCCTTTATCTTGCGGCAGTCCCTGCACACGCCACAGGGCTTTTTGCCCATGCCGCTGCACAGCATTTCGCTGGCAAGCGTCACAGCTTGCTTGAGCCCTTCCTCCTCCGATGCCGAGGAGACTATATACGCATGTGACAGCTTTTCCATAGCTCCTCCTATGCACTCTTAATCAGTTTATTTTACTATCTTATCCTCTACAAGTCAAATATTTTTGCGGCAACGAAAAAACTCCCTGCACTGCTTTCGCAATACAGGGAGTTTTTCAAAAGGCATTAAAGCTTAGATTCGATGTACTCGACTATTTTGCCGACGGTCGTAAGCTCGGTCGCATCCTCATCGGGAATCGACAGGCCGAACTCATCCTCAACGGACATGATAAGCTCCACTACATCAAGGGAGTCTGCGCCAAGGTCATCTACGATATTGGTATCTGCGGAAATGCTGTCGGCAGCCACTTCGAACTGGTCTGCCAGGATGTTCTGGACCTTTTCAAGTGTCATTTTCTTTTCCTCCAAAATCAGGGGCTTATGCCCATTCACGGCTTTGCGGTTTGTTGCTTGTCTGCTGAGGTCTGTCATAGGACACGACAACACGGCGATTAGGCTCGGTGCCGGTGGAGCTCGTGGTCACGCCCTCGTAATCCTGCAATGCGGTGTGGATAATGTGGCGCTCATAGGAATTCATAGGTTCAAGAGCCATGCTGCGCTTGTACTTGATGACCTTTGCGGCCATTTTCTCGGCAAGGCGAACGAGCGACTCCTCACGCTTTGCACGGTAGCTCTCGGCATCGACGGAAATGTGCATATGCTTGTCGCTGCCGCGGTTGACCACATAATTGGTCAGATGCTGGATAGCGTCGAGTGTCTCGCCTCTGCGGCCTATCACGGCGCCCATGTTGGGGCCCGAAAGGTTCACAACGACGCCCTTGCTGTCACGGGCGGTTATCTCAATATCCGCCTTGGTGCCCATGCGCTCTAAAAGTCCGGTCAGGAATGCTCTTATCTCGGGATAATCCTGAGCGGGAGCTTCCTCGGCGGGCTTTGCTTCCGCTTCGGGAGCGGGCTCATCGGGTGCTTCATACTCGACACGCACGACGGCAGGAGAAGCGCCGATGCCCAAAAAGCCGGATTTGGCACGCTCGACGACGGTCACGGACACATCGTCTCGATCCATACCAAGCTCGGCAAGGGCGGCGGCGACTGCCTCGTCCTCGGTGCGGCCGGATTTTTCCAAATATTTAATCATATCAGGTTCTCCTGTAATTATTCAGGCTTATCCTCGGATGCGGTCTCTTCGGATGCCTCGGTCTCGGCGGTGGGGGTCGCTGCATCTGCGAAGCGGTTCGGGTCATATGCCCTGCCTCTTGCGTAGCGGCGGTTGCCGACCTGCGAGGGGTTCTCACCCTCATTGCTCTTTATGCCAAGACGCTCGCGCTTCGCATCGCGCTCGGCCTTTTCGTTAGCGGCACGGCGCTCGTCGGACTGCTGCTTGGACTGAGCCTGCATCTTCTTTTTGCTGGTGTTGTTGTTGCGGACGGTCGCACCCTCGGCACGCAGACGCTCGGTCTCCTCGTGACGGCGGCGGATTTCCTCTTCCTTTGCCTTTTCCTTTGCGATACGCTCGGCATCCTCGATATCAAGCTTTCTCTTGTAGATCTTGGTGAGGACGACATCTCTGATTATACCGAAAATGCTGTTTGCGATCCAGTATACACCGAGAGCGGCAGGCATGATGAAGCAGATCCAGATCGACATGATGGGCATGAAAATATTCATTGTCTTCATCGATGCCTCGGCCTGTGCACCGCCAGCGGTGGGATTGGTCGCTTGGCTTATCTTCATCGACAGCCAGGACAGAAGCGCAGCGATAAGCGGGATAAGGAACAGTCCCAGAGCGGGAAGTGCGGTCGAGGCATTTGCAAAGTCAATGGTCCAGACCTTCCAGTTGGGGACCTCGCCGAGGTTCATGCCAAGGAAGCTGTAGTCAAGATTCATGAGCTTGTCCGCCAAATCGCCCAGTGCGTTCACGGCGGCATCCCAATGCTGGTGAAGTGCATCGGTAACACCGATCTCGTCATAGGTCTTGTTGGTCGAAACAAAGCCTGCATTCTGAGCCGCCCACTCGGTGATCTTCTTAACGCCCTCCGAGCTTATGCCCATCATCTTCTCCAGAGGCTGGCGAATGACACTGTACAGTGCGATGATGATCGGGAACGGAAGCAGGCTCCAGAGGCAGCCGGACATGGGGTTGATGCCCTCTTCACGGTAAAGCTTGGCGACCTCCTGCTGATACTTTTCCTTGTTATCGGCATACTTTTTCTCCAGCGCCTTCATCTTGGGCTGGAAACGGGTGGTGCGCATCATGCTCTTCTTGCTCTTTGCCATGAACGGCAGAAGAATGAGGTTAACTACGAGAGCAAAGAGGATGACGGAAACACCGTAGTTTTGAGTCCAATTGTACAGGAACTCCATTAGTCTGGCAAACGGCCAAACTATATAATCCCATAATGACATAAGTTTCTCCTTGTTATCTGACCCCGCTTACGGGACGGGATCATAGAAATCGTGCTCCCCGAGGTGAAAGGGATGGCACCTCGAAAAGCGTTTCAGAGCAAGCCAGCTGCCCTTCAAAGCCCCGTATTTCTCCAGAGCTTCAATGGCGTACTGCGAGCAGGTCGGAATATAGCGGCAGCAGGCGGGTCTCAGCGGCGAGATATACTTCTGATAAAGCCTCACCAATTTAATGAGCAGCTTTTTCATTTTTCCTCTCCCTTAATGAGCCCCAACTCACCGCAGGCGTGCAGAAATGCCTTCTCGATCTTTGCGAAATCTGCCGTCACACATGCCGAGCGGGCGACGATGACCATGTCAACTCCGCTGATGAGCTTATCGGAATTCAACCGGTAAACCTCTCTCAATCTGCGGCGGGCACGGTTGCGGACGACTGCCTTGCCGAGCTTTGTCGACACGGTGTAGCCCACACGGTTAGCGCCACGCCCCGTTTTCATGCTGTAAACGACGAGATACGGGGTAACAGCGGTCTTGCCCTTGCGGTACAGCCGCCGGAATTCATAGTTTTTCTTCAGTGTGACCCTGACATCCAACGAAATTCACCCCAAATACGACAAAAACAATAAATGCACAAACACCTTAAGGGCGGATAGTACCCGCCCTAAAAAATATTTAAATTTCCGTTCTGCTCATGCAGGCCAAATCAGGCGCTGAGCTTTGCTCTGCCCTTTGCTCTGCGGCGAGCGAGGACCTTGCGGCCGTTTGCGGTGGACATTCTCTTGCGGAAGCCGTGCTCTTTCTTGCGCTGACGCTTCTTGGGCTGGTAAGTACGCAGCATAATTTTCTGCACTCCTTTCAGGATTATTACTCAACATTGACCGAAGTCAAAGTAGTTGACTAAAAAATTACTTCCGATGCCGACAGGCATCGGAAGCTTATTATATACGATAGTCTTATCGTATGTCAATCTTTTTTTAGGCTTTCTGCAAATCTTCGCCACGCAGGTACTTGCCCAGCGGCTTCCACAGAAGTGCACCGATGACGAGGATGATGACCATATCGACGAGCATGTAGCTGCCGTTATACAGTGCCGAGTAGATCCACGGCGAGGTCATGGTCATGTTGAAGAAGGTCTCGGGCATATACTCTGCCCAAACGGTTGCGCCGACGACATAGTGCACGAGGAAGCGTGCGCAGCAGGCAACAACGGTACCGATGAAGAAGCCGTACTTATTCTTATGGAAAAGGCCTGCAACGCCGAGGACGGCGTATGCAACGATGAAGTCGCCGATGATAGACTGCCAGCCGATTGCGATGCCGCCCTCAGCAAACATCTGCAAAATGCCGTAAACGGTGGAAGCGAGCATTGCAGGGCCGAAGCCCCAGCGCACGCAGAACACCAGCAGCGGCAGCATTGCAAGGTCGAACGAGCCGCCCTGAGGCATCTTGCCGACAGGCAGAAGGCTCAAAACGAACGACAGTGCCACGAAAATTGCGCCCTCGCACAGGGCACGAAGCTTGAGATGGGATTTGCTCTGACTCATAACAGTTCCTCCTAAAACAAAAAGCCGTGCTTTATGCACGGCCATAGGAAAACGATTGGTGTAGAATTTTCGTTTCCTACGCCGGCATTACCCGGATCAGGTTCATGGGTTTCGGAAATTCGCTTCTTTCCGTCTCAGCCGAGAATGACTCAGCACCCCTGTTTACTTGCAGCACAATAGTATGCTATCGCACGGAATTTGTCAAGAGTGTTTATCGACAAATTCCGAGAAAAACCGTTGCTTGGGCAGATAAGTCATGAGCGGCAGGCCGATCAGATACATGACCCCAAGCTCTCCGAGCGCCACCTCGCCTGCGAACACCAAAAATGCGCCGAAGTGCGTGAGGGGGTTAAGCCCCGCCAAAGCGATGGTGAGCGTTGCGCCGACGATAAGGCCGTTCCAAACGACTGGCATGAGGCAGGCCAAGAGCCTTGCTTTTAATGTATTGCCCTTTTTGCCGCACCAAGCTATGCACAGGCAGGTAATAAGCGTTGCAAGTGAGCCGAAAACGACATCCAGAACGCCCGCCGTGCTCATAAGATTGGCAACAATGCAGCCGACGAACAGTCCCCACGCCGTGAACGGCATGAAAAACGGCAGGATGCACAGCACCTCCGACACACGAAATTGCAGCGCACCGTAGCTAATAGGTGCAAGCACCATCGTCAGCACTGCGTACAGTGCGCCGATTATTGCCGCCGTTATGAGATTTTTTGTGTTAATTTTCATTCTTTTTCTCCCTGTTTGCCATTGAAAACACGCAGCCGCAGTATTCCTGACGGTACAGCCCGTATTTTTCGGATAAAATTATTGAACGGTGGTTGCCCTCACGCTTTTTAAACTCCGACGGCAGCCACTTAACGCCGTACTTTGCTTCCGCTTCACGACCTATGGCGTTTATCGCAACGGCATCCTTGCGGGACGATACGGTGAGCGTCGTACAAAACCACTCAAAGCCACGCTCGCTTGCGATGCGAGCAGTCTCCTCAAGGCGGATTTTGAAGCACTCAAGGCACCTCTTTCCCTCCTCGGGCTCATTTTCAAGACCCTTTATGCGGGAAAAGTAGTCCTCGCTGCGCCACGGCTCAACGAGCAGCTTTGCCTGCACGCCGTCTCTGGCAATAGCGTCAATGAGCTGCTTTTGTGTTTCCAGGCGCTTGTCGTACTCGGCCTCGGGGTAAAGGTTTGGGTTATACCACAAAACCGTCACGTCAAAGTACTTTGACAGCAGCTCCAACACCGAGCTTGAGCACGGGCCGCAGCAGCTGTGCAGCAGTATCCCGGGTTTTGCATCGCCGAACTGCCCGACGATCTTATCAAATTTTCTGAAGAAATTTTCTCTGTTCATAGCACACATTATATTTTGTTTTTTCCCTCTGTCAAGCCGTGCTTTACTTTTTCGTTCGTTTAGTATAAAATTGTTTCGTTTAAAGGAAAGGAGTTGTCTTTATGACGGTTTTGGTCACCGGCGGAATGGGCTATATCGGCAGCCACACCTGCGTTGAGCTCCTGCAGCAGGGCATGGATGTCGTCATCATTGATAATCTTGTTAACAGCAGCGCCGAGGCGGGCAAGCGTATCGAGCAGATAACGGGCAAAACCGTGACTTTTTATGAGGCGGATGTGCGTGACCGCAAGAAGCTTGACGAAATATTCACCCGCCACAGCATCGACTGCGTCATCCACTTTGCGGGTCTCAAGGCGGTCGGCGAATCGGTCGAGATGCCGCTTGAGTATTACGACAACAATCTCGGCTCGACGATAACGCTGTGTGAGGCGATGCGTGAGCACGGGGTCAAGAATATAATCTTCTCCTCTTCGGCAACGGTCTACTCGGGCGATAATGAGATGCCGCTGTACGAGACCTCGAAAACCGGCAGCTGCACGAACCCCTACGGCTGGACGAAGTATATGTGCGAGCAGATTTTGCGTGACTATGCAAAGACCGATCCCGAGTGGGCGGTCATCCTGCTGCGCTACTTTAACCCCGTCGGCGCTCACCCGAGCGGCCTTATAGGCGAGGATCCCAAGGGCATTCCCAACAACCTCATGCCGTATATCTCACAGACGGCCATCGGCAAGTTTGAATATCTGCGTGTGTTCGGCGGCGATTACGACACCCCCGACGGCACCGGCGTGCGTGACTATATCCATGTCGTTGACCTTGCAAAGGGTCATGTCGCAGCTATTGCATACATGGACGAGCACAAGGGCGAGAGCGTGTTCAACCTCGGCACCGGCACGGGCTACAGCGTGCTCGACATGGTGCATGCCTTTGAAAATGCAAACAAGCTCACCGTGCCGTATAAGATAGTCGGCCGCCGTGCGGGCGACCTGCCGATATGCTACTGCTCGCCGGAGAAGAGCGCACGGGTGCTCGGCTGGACAGCCGGTCTCGACCTTGAGGACATGTGCCGAGACAGCTGGCACTGGCAGACGCGAAACCCCAACGGATACAGACAAAAATAAAGAATCGGAGTGCTAAGCACTCCGATTACTTTTTTGCGGGAATTTCGGATATCAGCCGGCCTTGGACGAGATAGCGCTGCTGGTTATCACCTCTCAGGCAGGTCGACAGGGTAAGGATCTTGTCCTTTGTCCCGTCAAGCTCCACATTGTCCATAAAGTTTGAGCTAAGCCCGGGCTTGTACATAACATTGTCGAAGAACGCCTCGAACTGCTCGGAGTCATTGAAATCAAAGTTCAGAAGCAGATGCTTGTGCGAGAACGGGTAGGCTGCGAATATCTCGTACACGAGCATCTTTTCCGGCGTATAGATATAAATGTAGCGGTGCTCGTCAAAGACCTTGACATCGGCAAAGTCGTTGAGCTGCGCAAACATCTTGCCCGAGCGCAGATTGTGCCCATACAGGACGGTCATTGGGTCGGAAAAGTCCTTCTTGTTATAATTTTCGCTGTAAATACAGCCGCCGGTAAAGTAATTGCCGTCCTCGGCTCGGCGGGTGTAGTACCCGTTGTCGCCGTCATGCTGCAAAACAGGGTAGCTTATGTCCGTCCCGGGAATATATATCCACGCATAGATCTCGGGGTTGACCTTATGCAGCGAGTCGAAATCAACAGGTATCTCAACGGTCTTGGCGCTCATGTCCTCGTCGCCGCCGCCCCAGCTGTGCTTTAACGTATCGCCAAGCTCGTGCCCGTGCCAATACTGCCACAGATACCAGCCGCAGTAGGCGATGACACACAGGGCAATTATCGCAATTATAATAAGTATGGTGCGCAGAAGCTTTTTGCTCATAGTGTAACCTCAAAGAAAAAAGCTCCATGAACGATCATGGAGCTTTCTGAATTTTTACATTACTTTTCGTTAACGAGCTTAACGCCGCAGAATGCCACAGCTCCGACAGCAAGCACCATAGCAGTCACGACCCAGTAAATTGCGCCGGTGTCACCGGTCTGGGGAGACTTGGGATCATCGTCGACATCGACATTGGTATTGCCGTTCTCCGGGCTGCTGACGGTATCAGCAAATGCGCCGGCGGACATTGCGAACACAAGGACGAGAACGAGAAGCAGGCAAACCAGCTTTTTCATATTAATATCCTCCCAAAAAAGAAGTTTTATCCATAGATACAGGTATATACTACAACATATCCCCTTAAATTGCAAGAGGAATTTTTAATTTTCTACCGGATTATAGAAAATTTCTATGATCTGATCGAGAAACGCCTCCTTGTCGATGACAAAAACGGCGTGATCCTGCTCGCCGAGCTCGGAATGGCCGGGCACGGTAAGGATATGTCCGTCAAAATCGAGACCGACCGCCTGACGGGCAAGATAGACCATCATTGCTGTGTTTATATTGGTCGTAACATTCTCCTGCACGGAGCTGTAGATATCCAAAACCGAGGTCGGGTCGCTCTTTGCGACATTCAAAGCCTTGTACACCAGCGCCATGAGCACCTGGTTTTGCCGCTGCATACGCTCGTTATTGCCATCGACGGTGTGCTCTCTGAAGCGGATATACCGCTCGGTGAGGTTGCCCTTGAGCTCGACCTGCTTACCGGCGGCAAAGCCGTTAAAGTTATCAGACGGGGTCACCGTAACGCCGCCGACGATGTCGACAAGATCGGATATTCCGTTCATATAAATAGACCCGTAGGCCGGAATGTTCAGACCGTAGAAAATTCTTGACACCGCAGTCGTCGTGAGCTCGCAGCTTTTCTCGTCGCTGTCGCCGTAGCTGTAGGCAAGTGCCAGCTGTGCATCGGCGGTGCCGGTCATGTTGCCGTTATCGTCAAGGATATCGAGCTGGCACAGCGTGTCACGGGAGATAGACAACAGCGTGAGCTTGGAGTTTTTCGGGTCAATGACCGCAAGGACATTGACATCCGACTGGTGCGGAGTGTAGTTTCCCTCCTGCTTATTGTAGCTGTCTATACCCATAAGCAGGATGCAGGTTATCTCATCGTTATAACGGTAGAGCTTGCCGTTGCGGCGGATAGTTCCCGAGTCGAGCGACTCGAAGTTTGAAGCGCTGGTATCGGGAAGCTTCATTGTATCGTCACCGGTAAGTGCGCTTTTGCCGACGGCGTTGAGTACAAATACAGTCGCCGCAAGCAGCAGGGCAAGCCCCACGAGCACGCATACTATGATAAGCAGCGCCTTTGTGCCCTTGTTCATTTTCTTCTTTTCGGTTTTGCTCATCCCGTCACCTGCTTTCCTTGTCGCCGTAGCCGTAGCCGTAACCGTAGCCATATCCATATCCATATCCGTAGCCGTACTGACCGAGACTGCCGCCGACGCAGGCGTTGAGGATATAGCCCACGACGGGAACATCAATTTCGCTCAATCTCGTGACGGCATCGACAACACTGACACGACTTGCGTAATCCTGCCGCACGACCATCAGAGCGCCGTCGATGACCTCTCCCATGTTCTCTGCATCGGCGAGCATCGAGTAAGGCGGAGTGTCGATAAGAATATAGTCGTAGCTTTGTCTTAGCTGCCCCAACATCTCGCCGACACGCTGTTCGCTGAGTACATCGGTCGTATAGTCCTCACACTCACCGGCAAAGATGATGTTGAGCTTATTGGGAATGATTGCGTGTATCGTCTCGGCAAGCTCGGCATCGCCTTCAACAAGCTCAAAAAAGCCCTTGCATTTGCCAACACCGAACATGCGGTACATCGTCGGATTCCTGAGGTCGCAGTCTATGATGAGCACCCTGCGGCCGAGCTTCACCAAAAGCTGTGCAAGGTTATACACGACCGTGGTCTTGCCCTCACCGCTGGCGGCGCTGCACACCATGAGTGCCTGAATGCCCTTTTCACGCATATTGCGGTCGACCCTGACCGAGACGGCTCTGAACGCTTCCTTGTAGGCTCGGTTATTTATATCGTCAAAGCTCGGTGTCCTCGAAAAGCCCTTGCTGCGTTTTTTAACGCTTATGCTCGGCAGCGCACCGAGAAATTTAATGTTACTTATGCGCTGCAGGTCGTCCTTTGACATAACGGTGGTCTTGGTGTAGCCGTAGAAAGCTGCGATAAGAAGGCCGAGAGCAAGCCCTATGACAGTACCCTTTTTCGCAGACGACTGCCATTGGCGGCTGTTAGCCGGCTCCGTGGGCACGCCCGTTTCGTCGACTATCTCCATCTGCGTGGGACCGACGACGAGCTCTGCAACCTGTGGGTAGTTTTTGATGACCGATTGGAGCACCTCATAGCAATACTCGGGGTCAGTGCCGCTCACCTTGAGGACAAAGAGGTTTGCGTCCTCAATGGCGGAGGCGCTGATGCTCGGCAGGCTTGAAGTGTCGAGATCCGCCATGACAAGATCGCTCAAAACACCGCTCGTGAGGATATACGGAAACGTCTCTGCCATCTGCTTGGCGGCCGCTTGGTTATACGCCGGTATCTCGGCCTGAGCATCGTTCTTGACATAGACCGTGAAGGTCACGGAGGCGGTGTAGTTCGGTGTGTAGCGATACCACGACCATGCGCCCATTGCGGCGCCGCCCAGCACCGTCAGCACCAACACCAAAAGCCACAGCTTTTTGAGCCCGTGCAGAAACATCACAAGGAGCCTGTTTAGGGATATGGAGGTCTGTTCATTATATTGCTCGTTCATTTTTCGTTACCCTCCAAAAAACCTTTCCCGTCCTTGGCGTCCTCAAGTGTGAGCTTTTCCTCGGCCGTACGGCTCGTTTTACCGTGGCCGTAGCCGTATTTAGAGTAGCCGTACTTGCCGTAGCCGTATTTACCGCCGCTGCCGTAGCTGTAGCTTTCGTTGAAGTCGGCAGCGTGCACATTATTGAACACACAGCCGAACAGCATAGCGTCCGAGGCGTTTATCGCATCAATAGCATCGTTTATCATCCGTGCCGGAGTGGTGTCCTGCCGCACGACGAGCACTACTGCATCCGCAAGCTCGGTAAGGCACTCGGCATCGGGGCAGGCATCCATCGGCGGCGTGTCGATGATGACAACATCAACATTGCGCTTTGCCTGCGACAGAAGCTTTTTCATGTCCTCGCTGCGTACAAGCTCGGTCGAGTTATCAACCCCGTGCTTATTGAGCACCAAGCCTATCTGCCGCTTTTTATCGGCAAGCAGGGTCTGACCGAGGTTTGCCGTGCCGTTTAGGTAATCGGTAAGGCTTGCAAACTCTGAGTCCTGATAGCCGAGTATCTTGTGCAGTGAGGGCTTTTTCATGTCCGCATCGATGAGCAGCACACTTTTCTTCTTGCGGTTCATTGAAAGGGCTATATTTGCCGCAACGGTGCTTTTGCCCTCGTTTTCCATGACCGAGGTCACCATGATGACCTTGCAGTTGTTTTTGCGCATGAGATATTCAATGCGGGTGCGAAGCTTTTTGAATGTCTCGGCAAAGGCGAAGCCGGTCGTGGGGTCGGTTATAAGTATGCTCTTCTTCTTTCTGCCGAGCTTATCGCCGAAGTATTTATACTTTTTCTCGTGGTACACGGCAGCAAGCATTTTCGTGTCGAGCTTCGTTTCGACCTCGTCTACCGACTTGACCGTATCACGCAGATACGCCCGCACGGCGACAAACAGCGCCGCCGCAAGAGCTGCACCGGCCGCCGCAAGTTTAGCGTAATGCGTTGCCCCTGCGGAGTTTACAGGCTGCGTCGGCACGGTGGGGCTTTGCAGCACATCCAGTGCGATATTGTTTAAAACCACCGAGGCAAGCTCCTCGTAATTTCTCATTATCGCTCTCGTTATCAGATACGCCTGACGGGGGCTGTCGGCCGTGACACGCATCTCAAGAAGATTCGTCTCGCCGACGACCTCGGCGCTTATGCTGCCGTTTACCCGCTCCTGACCGAGCTCGGCGGCAATGCGTTTTTTGAGAACATCGCTGTTTAGAACCTCCGAAAAGGCATTTGCCATGCTCTTTGCGGCGTTCAGGTTCGAATAAACGGTGCTCGATCCGTCACGAACGGATACAACAAAGGTCGTCTTTGTCTGGTACTGCGGCGTATACATCAGCGATGCGCCGACATATGTCAGCGACGCTACGATAATCGCCACCATCACTATCGCCCAAAGCTTTTTGAGCACCTCTCTCATAAGCAGAACGGGGTGCAGCTCCTCGGCGGCGGTGTTATTTACATAAACCGAATTTCTCTCTTCCATCTCACACCGCCTTACTCTACAACGACAATGAGTTTGGTATGGCTGCGGTTTGTGCCGCTGCCGTAGGTATAATCGACAGTGTAAACGCCAGTCTCGTCGGTTTTGACGCTGCCACGCACGGTCAGCCCGTCTGCGCCGATCTTGCTCTCGCCGTTTGCGGTATAGCCGACGACATGGCTCTTTGCGTCAAACTCCGCTCCCTGCGCAAGGTAGAGAACGTAGCAGTCGAGCGTTATCTTTGCAGGATTGGGGTCAGTCTGCGTGACCTCGACCGTCACGGGAAGATGCGCCGTTCTGCCGAGGCTGTTCGTCACACGCAGAACGAGCTGATGCTCGCCGACGGTGCTTATATTCACAGTGTCGCCCTCAACGGAGTATTTGACCTTGTCCGACAGGTCGCCGTCGAGCATATCGGTCGCCTTTACCCTGTCGAGCACATTTATCTTGCTCGACGCGGCAAAGCACAGCGCCGAGGTAAGCTCAAAGCGGGTATCGGTGTAGTCAGTCAGATGCACGGTGCGCTCTGCCCGTGCCATGTGGTTTTTCGAGTCAAAGGCCACATAGCTCACCTTTACATTATTATCGCCGCTCAAGCGTGACATGCCCTCGACAATGAGTGAGGCCGTGACATCGCCGTCCTCGGGGTCTGTCGCCGTGACACCCTGCAAAAGCTCTTCATCGGTGGCGTTTACCGGCACACTGAGCGTTTCCGAGGTAAAGCGGATGCTCGGCGCCCCGGGGCTTGCCGCCGTTTTCTGATAAAACCTGTAGCCTGCCACGGCTCCCAACGAAAGCAGCATGAGCACCGTCAGCAGTATGGGAAGTGTTTTTTTCACGCTCTTACCTCGTTTTCTCAGTAGTTTATATTCTGCGCCGACAAAAGCGGTCTGTTTTGCACAATGCGGTTCGGGTTATCCTTCAAAAGGAGCCTTGCAAGCTCCGGCGAATACTCCACCGCAAGAAATTCGTGTATATCGCTCATATCCGGTGTTCGCTGCACCGTGCCGTGGGCATCGCTTGCGATGCATGACACCAGCCCTTGCTCTAGCAGCTCATACGCAAGTTGCCTTGCATTCCTGCCGAAGCGGCCGGAAAGGCTGCCCTTGTTTATCTGAATTCCCATGCCGTCGCCGAGCCATTTGGTAACGATGCTGTGGGAATACTGAAGTGCCTCGTAGCGCTCGGGATGCGCAACGACCGGCACGCAGCCGGCATCACGAAGGCTGTATAGCACCCTGTCCATGAAATACGCATCGGCGCCGAAGTCAAACTCCGTGAGCATGTACCGTCCGCCGTTTATCGTAAGAAGCTTTCCCTCGCAGAAAAGCATGGCTGCATCCTCCGTGCCGAAAACCTCCATGCCGAGGTAGACCCTCAAGGGTATATCACTGCGCTTGAGCTCATTTTGGAGCGTACGAAAGTTCCCCAAAAGCTCCTCGGAGCCATAGTTTTCAAAGTAGCCCCGCTGGTTGCAGTGCGGCGTTGCGACCATCGCCTCAACGCCCGATTCGACGGCTATCTCTGCCATTTCAAGCGAGCAGACCATATCAAACGAGCCGTCGTCAAGTGCAGGCAGAATGTGGGCATGTATATCGGTCATGTCGTCCCCTCCCGCTCAAGCAGCCTGAGCGCCGTGCCGTCGAGCTCGTAGCGCCTTGAGCACATCGCCGCAGTTGCGCTGCGGTGGGTTATCATGATGCAGGTCTTGACCCCGCCATCGGTGCGGATGTTTTCCAGCATCCTGCGCTCGGTGTCCTCGTCAAGGGCGCTCGTTGCCTCGTCCAAAATGAGCACCGGCGCTTGTTGCAGCAGTGCCCTTGCGACGGCAATTCGCTGCGCCTGACCCTCGGACAGGCCGCCGCCGACCTCGCCTATGCGGCTGTTTATGCCGTCTGTGAGCTTTGAAACGAAGCTGTCTGCGCACGCAAGGCGCAGTGCGGTCATTATCTCGTCATCGCTTGCATCAGGCTTTACCATGCGCATATTGTCGGCTATCGTACCGGCAAAAACGGTGTTGCCCTGCGGAACATAGGCAAAGGCTCGGCGAGTTGCGGCCGAGAGCGTGAGCTCCTCATCGCCGCCCGTGAGCACCGCCTCGCCCTCGTCGGGCCGCACTAAGCCCAGGATAATGCGCACGATCGTGGTCTTACCCTCGCCGGAAGCACCCGTGAGTGCTATCATGTCGCCCGGGGCAGCGTCAAAGTTAACACGCTCCAAGACCTTGTCGCCGTCATTATAGCTGAAGCTGACATTGCGCAGCTTGACGGAAAAATCATCTGGAATATCCGCCGTTTCACGGGCAAAGGGCTCCTCCGGCAGCTCCACGACCGCCATAAGCCTGCCTGCGGAGGTCGTTATGGATATCGCCGTCGGCACAAGGCCGATAAGTGTTGAGAACGCCGAGCGCAGCATATTCGTCAGCTGTAAGAACATCGTCATCGTGCCGTAGGATATGGCGTGCGTCCACAGTCTGTAAACGCCCCAGCCGAAGCAGCCCGCCGATATGAGAAGGCCGATAACGCTCATAATGAGCCCCGCAATGACGGAAAAGAGATTGTACTCGAGCATGGCGGTGCGGTAGGTGTCCTGCATCTGCTTCATGCGGCTGTCAAAGCCGTTCATGATGCCGAAGGCCTTTATCGTCCCGATATTGCGGAACGAGTCCTCGTGGAAAGACACGACCTGACTGCCGATATCCTTCATACGCTTGTTATATTCACGCATTTTGCGCACAAGCGCCCGTGACGAGAGTACATATATCGGTGCGCCGACGAGCGCAATGAGTGCCATGACCGGGTCATAGCACAATATTATGATAAGCGAGCCTAGAAACTGCACCGTGCCGGAAACGAAGCCAGGCAGGAAGCCTGTCACACCGTTTGCAACGGTGCCGACATCGCTGTTGAGCCTGTTTATAAGGTCGCCGCTGCGGAATGCCTTGAGCGACTGCCAATCGGTGCGCAGCATGCGGTCGTACATCTCGGCCTGTATGCCGTTCTGCACCCGGATGTTTATGATAGCGGCAATGCGTGATGCCGCCGACTGCATGACGGCGCTGCCGAGAAGCATCCCGCCCATGTACGCCGCCGCAGTCCAGATGCCGCCGGTCTGAAAGCCGGTCACGACATCGATAAGCTGACGCATGGCGATACTCGACAGCAGCGACATTGCCGTGCCTAGAACGCCCAGCAGGATATGTATCAGCACTATCAGCCGATAGCGGCGGATGTAGACAAACATCCACCTTGCTTCACGCCACATCTCCCGAAAAGAACCGTCTTCAATTTTTTTCTTGAGTTTTTTTGAAAATTTCATTTGTTCTCCAAGTAAAAATGGGCGCAAAAGCGTACTTATGCGCAATTAAGCGCAATTATACATAATAAAGTATTTTATCACACATGTGCAAATAATCAATAGCAAGTTTAGCCAAAAAAAGGCTTTCCTGGCAAAAACGCAGGAAAGCTCTTTGTTTATATAACGACGGTCGAGCCGTCAGTCTTGAGAAGTATCTGCGCAGGCGGGGTCAGGGACGCAAACTGCATGGGTGAAAGCACCGCAGCGTAGCTTCCGGCATTTGTGATGACGAAAACATCGCCGCAGTCGAGCTTCGGCAGAGTGATATCCTTTGCGATGACATCCGTGCCGGTGCAGAGATTGCCCACAACGGTGACGGTCTCGGTCCCGGCAGTGTCAACAAGCGGCACGAAGCCGAATGCATTGCGGCCGGTGTACATAGGCTCCGAGTTGTGCGGATGTGCATCAGCCGTGTAGCTTTCGACCATCTGTGCCATGGACGGGCGCACAAAGCCGTTGAGTGTGTTTGCAAGAATGACAAAGGTCCTGCCGTGCGATACCTTTTTATCCAGCACATGCGTCACATAAACGCCCGCCTTGCCGACAAGGAAGCGTCCGGTCTCGATGAGTATCTGCGCACTCAGCCTGCTGCGGTAAACGCCCATGAGCCGTGTCATCTCGTCGCCGAGCCGTGCAAGGTCGACGGGTCTGTCGCTCTCGGCGTAGGGGATACCGATACCGGAGCCCATATTGACAAATCCGAGCTTCTCGCCCAATGCGTCCTGCACACGGCAGGCAAGCTCAAACATTTTGGCGTAGTAGCCGGCTATGAGCGTTCCGTCGAGCTCCTGCGAGCGGGAGTGGACATGGATGCCTGTAATCTTAATATGCTTCATAGCCTTCCATTCGGGAAGCTTTTCAAACACCGTGTCCTCGTCGATGCCGAACTTGTTTGCCGTGCCGACTGCACCGTCAAAGCTGAAGTTCGGGTTTATGCGAATGCCGATCTCGGCAATGATGCCGTGGCCGGCGGCAAGAGTCTGTATGCGCTCGACCTCGTTGACGCTGTCGGCGATTATAACGCAGTCGGGAAGCGCAGCGTCGATATCGTGCACGCTCTTGCCGGGTGCCGAGTAATAGATATCGTGCTTGCCTAAGCCGTTTTCTCTGCCCATTTGCACCTCACGCAGGGACGCAGCGTCAACGCCTATGCCCTCGGAGAGGATACAACTCAAAACGCCCGGGTGCGGATTTGCCTTGGCGGAATATAAAAAGCGCACGCCGTCAAAGCTTTTGCGCAGCCTTTCGATGCTGTCGAGTATCGCTCCTTCGTCATAAAAATAGAAGCTTTCGTATTTTTCGGCAAGCCTTGCGGCCGCATTTCGGTCAAAATCCATCCTCTTTACCTCCGTTTTCTTTTGTTGCCATTATACAACACTGTGCAGACTGCTGCAAGAATTGATTGAAAGCCGTCAAAATCTTTAGCGATTTAAACGGAACGAAAAAAGTTGAAAAAAGGTATTGACTTTTACGATTAAAAGGAGTAAAGTGACCTCATTCCAACAGGAGGACAAAGTCATGAAGCTCAACCGATTTATTGCGAACGGCTTTTACTATTACTTTTACTTTGAGAGTAATGGTTGTTTGTGCTGCTCATAAATCGTGTTGATTTTTGTTTTTGTTTACGAGCCGTGCAGACAATGTTCTGTACGGTTTTTATTTTTTCAAAAATTCAGGAGGAACTCAAAATGAAAAAGGTAATTGCAATAGTGCTTGCCGTTATGATGCTGTGTGCAGTCACGGCCTGCGGCGGCGGCGAATCCGCCGACGACACCTACACCGTCGGTATCTGCCAGCTTGTCCAGCACCCCGCACTTGACGCCGCAACTCAGGGCTTCAAGGACGCTCTGACCGAAGCCCTCGGCGACAAAGTCAAGTTTGAGGAAGGCAACGCCTCCAACGACAGCGCAAACTGTGCCACTATCGTTAACGGCTTCGTCTCCGGCGGCGTTGACCTCATTCTCGCAAACGCCACTCCCGCTCTTCAGGCAGCCGCTTCCGCAACCGACTCCATCCCCGTTTTAGGCACTGCCGTCACCGAATACGGCGTTGCACTGAGCATTGATAACTTTAACGGCACCGTCGGCAACAACATCTCCGGCACCTCGGACCTTGCTCCCCTCGATCAGCAGGCCGACATGATCACGGAGCTGTTCCCGGATGCAAAGAATGTCGGCATCCTCTACTGCTCCGGCGAGCCGAACTCCGTATACCAGGCCAAGGTCGTTAAGGATTGCCTTGAGAAGAAGAACATCAAGGTCGAGGTCTACACCTTCGCAGACTCCAACGATGTTTCCACCGTCACCTCCAGCGCATGCGCAAACAGCGATGTCATCTACATCCCCACCGACAACACCGCCGCTTCCTGCACCGAGGCTATAAGCGCAGTTGCACTGCCCGCCGGTGTTCCCATCGTCGCAGGCGAGGAAGGCATCTGCAAGGGCTGCGGCGTTGCGACATTGTCCATCGACTACTACGAGCTCGGCCGCACCACCGGTCAGATGGCCGTCAAGATCCTCAAGGGCGAGGCAAATGTCTCCGAGATGCCCATAGAGTACTACCCCAACCCCGTCAAGAAATACAACGCCGATATCGCTTCCAAGCTCAATGTCACCATCCCCGAGGGCTACACCGCTATCAGCGACTGATTATATCAACAGCAAATAAATTTTGTGAGGTAAAGCTATGAACACGGCACTGCTTGCAGCCTTAAGTCTGCCAAATTTGATAACACGAATCCCCGGCGGCGTGGCGCAGGGCATAATCTGGGGCATAATGGCTCTGGGTGTGTACCTGACCTTCCGTCTGCTGGATATTGCAGATCTGACGGTCGACGGATCGTTTGCTACGGGCGGTGCCGTTACGGTCATGCTCATCATCGCAGGCTACCCTGCGTATGTGGCGCTCATCATTGCGGTCATCGCCGGAATGTTAGCGGGTCTTTGCACCGGTCTTCTGCACACGAAGCTCGGCATACCCGCCATCCTCGCCGGTATACTGACACAGTTTGCGCTGTACTCCGTTAACCTGCGCATCATGGGCATGTCGGCAAACAAACCCGCAAACCCCGATGCGTATGACCTCCTCATCAGCCTGAGAAACATCCCCTCGGCGATAGTCAAGGGCGCGATCTTCGCAATTGTTATCATTGCCGCACTGTACTGGTACTTCGGCACCGAGCAGGGCTCAGCCATCCGTGCCACGGGCTCTAACCCCGCAATGAGCCGTGCGCAGGGCATCAACATAAGCAACATGAAGCTCATCGGCCTTTCGCTGTCAAACGGCATGGTCGCCCTGTCGGGCGGTCTCATGGCTCAGTACCAGGGCTTTGCCGATGTCAACATGGGCAGAGGCGCTATCGTCATCGGCCTTGCCGCCGTCATCATCGGTGAGGTGCTGTGCGACGCTATCTTCCGCAAGGGCAGCCAGTTCTATGTCCGTCTTTCGTTCGTCGTGCTCGGCGGTATTGTTTACTACCTTGTCATGGTCGTCATCCTGTGGCTCAAGCTCGACCCGAACGACCTGAAGCTGTTCACCGCCGTCATCGTTGCGGTATTCCTTGCCGTGCCGTACATCCGCTCGCAGTCAAAAAGCTCGTTTAAGCTTGCCGGAAAGCAAAGCAAAAAGGAGGCAAATCATGCTGGAACTTAAATCTGTCTGCAAGACCTTCAATGCAGGTACGATAAATGAAAAAAAGGCTCTGCAAAACCTGAGCCTTCATCTTAAACCCGGCGATTTTGTCACCGTCATCGGCGGCAACGGCGCAGGCAAGTCAACGATGCTGAACGCCATTGCGGGCGTTTGGCCGGTCGACTCCGGCTCAATCATCATCGACGGCGTTGATGTCACCGGTCAGCCTGAGCACAAGAGAGCCGCCTACATCGGCCGTGTGTTCCAGGACCCCATGATGGGCACAGCGCCAAATATGCAGATCGAGGAAAACCTCGCTCTGGCACTGCGCAGAGGCAAGCGCCGCACGCTCCGCTGGGGCGTTACAAACGCCGAGCGTGAACAGTACCGTGAGCTTTTGAGCACTCTCGGGCTCGGCCTTGAGGACAGGCTGACAGCTAAGGTCGGGCTTCTGTCCGGCGGCCAGCGTCAGGCTCTGACGCTGCTGATGGCATCGATGCAAAAGCCGAAGCTTCTGCTTCTTGACGAGCACACGGCGGCTCTTGACCCGGCTACGGCTGCAAAGGTTCTCGAGCTTTCCGACCGCATCGTCAAGGAAAACAATCTCACCGCAATGATGATAACCCACAACATGAAGGACGCCATCCGCCACGGCACCCGCCTCATCATGATGCACGAGGGACACATCATCCTCGATGTTGAGGGCGAGGAAAAGGCCAAGCTCACAAAGCACGAGCTGATGGACAAATTTGCGCAGGTCGCAGGCACTCAGATAGAATCCGATCAAATACTGCTCTCCTGACAGTTATATACAAAAAACGAGCTCCGATTTTGGAGCTCGTTTTTTCATTTATTCATGTCAATTAAGTTTTTGTAGAAGTCAACAGCGCCTTGGAGGCAGTCGCAGGTTATGTTTTCGTTCAAACCGTGCATGCCCTTGAGCTGCTCCGGACCGTAGATAACGGGGCCGAAGCGGATGCAGTTGGGGCATATCTCCTGATAAAACCTTGCATCCGTGCCGCCGGTCATGACATAAGGGCTTGCGGCAAGGCCGGGGAAGGTCCTTTCAATGACGCTCACGGCAAAATGCCAGCCCTCGCCGTGTATGTCGGCGGCCTCGGTGTAGTCCTTGGCGGAGACGACCTCGGTCTCAAGGCCGTACTTATCTGCACGCTTTTTAATGAGCCTGAGGCTCTCGTCCATGCCCTGGTGCGGGATAAAGCGCATGTTCGCCCAAACGGACGCTTCCGTCGGGAGCACATTGCGGGCATCAGAGCCGGACTGCATGGTAAACGCCACCGTCGTTTGCAGCATTGCGCCCGCCTGCGCCGACACCGTCGGCAGCACGAGCTTTAACAGCGGCTTGAACAGCCACATGTTACCGAAAAGAAGCTTCATTCCGAAGCCTGCATACGGCGCAAGCGTTTCAAACATCGCCTCGACCTCGTGCGGAAAACGCTTTTTGAACGGGCTGTGCTTTTCGACGCTGTTTTCAAAGGCGGCGAGCCTTGCGATGGGTGAATTTTTGGGCGGTGCGCTCGAATGTCCGCCGCCGGAGCGGGCGGTGAACTTCACATTGCCCTGACCCTTTTCAAACACGCCTATCATGGCGTAGTTGCCCTTGATTCCTCCGACCGGCTCGGAGATTATGCCGCCACCCTCGTCGCAAACGAGAAACGGTGCAACGCCACGGCGCTTGAGCTCGGCGACTATCTTCGGTGCGCCGTCGCCGCCACACTCCTCGGTGCAGGAGGATGCAAGGTACACATCCTGCTCGGGGGTGTAGCCCGCTTCAAGCAGTTCCTCCACGGCTTGGAGGAATGCCATGACGGTGCACTTGGTGTCCGCCGCTCCCCTGCCCCAGACCTTGCCGTCCGATATATCACCGGAGAACGGCTCGTGCTCCCACACTCCGTCGGCGGGAACAACATCCTGATGGCTCATTAAAACCACGGGCTTAGCCGAGCTTTTGCCCTTCCAGTAATACAAGAGATTGCCGTCTATCTCGGTCTTTTCGAGCTTTTCGTGCACGAGCGGGAACAGCTCCTCGAGCACCTTGTGGAAGCCCAGAAACTTCTCTGTCTGAGGGTCATTGGGGTCGGACACGGTCTCGTATCTGACCATTTGCGAGAGCTTTTTTGCGTAAAGCTCCGTGCGCTCACTATCAGGCTTCGGCGTGTAGTCCGACACCTTTTTCGGCATCATCACCGTGCGCACGACGGCAGCAGCCAGCGGCGAGAGTGCCGCTGCGGCTACGCCGATCTTATTAATTTTCATTTGCTCGCCACCTTATAACGCTTTTTATACATGAGATATGCAATGCCGATAGCGATAGCGCCGCTGGGCAGGATCATGAAGCTCGTCGACGAGGTGAGACTCGGCACAAAGATAAACAGCAGGCTCATGACCGTCAGCGGGATGACCGCTATCTTCATGTTGTTGCGGAAATACTTGTACGCCATTGCTCCGAACAGCGCCGGAACGACATTTTCAAACGCAGGCTGAAGCGCCGGATCCTGCAGGATAGGCTGCAAGGGTATGAGCAGCGCAACTCCGAGTGCAAGCACTACGACCGTCACGAGGGAAGCCGTTGCAATGGACAGGGTCGAGATTATCTCGTTTTCGGGCGTGCCGGTCTTTGCGCCGACAATATCGCGGGCGTTTACGGCGCAGGGTATTTTCATATTGATAAGATTGCCGGTCATGAATGCAAGATAGCTGCCGCCGGCACCGAGCATCGGCGTGTAGACAAGATACTCGGCAATGCAGCTTACAAACCACACGATGCCCACGGCGAGGAACGCCTTGCCGAAGGCGGGCATGTTGGGCATTGCGCCAAGGTACAGACCCATCACAAACGGTGCGCCGATGAGCAGGATAAGCGTCACGATGCAGGCTATCCTGCCGTAAACATGTGTGCGGTCATTGTACTTTTCAAACAGCTCGTTCTTTTCCGTTTCGGACATTTTCCCGCACCTCCTTACTTAACAAGTCCGTTTATCACAACGGCGGCCGCCATTGCGATTATCATGCTGCCTGCGATGGAGAAGCTCTCCACCCAAGCGGCCTTTTTCTTCTCGGCAAGCCAGATAAACACCGCCATAACGGCGCCCGCTATGACCGCCACGGCAAGCGGCAGCCAGGAGCCCGTGAAGCTGAACATTCCGCCCGCTCCGCCGGAGACGAATGAGCCTATGTAGCTTCCGATGTATGCGCTGACAAGGCCGATGAACATAGCCGTCATAGCGCTGTCGCCGAAGCCGGGTGCGCCGGTGTTTGCGTTTTTCGGGGTCTTGAGCTTTTTAAGATAGCGTTTGTTGAAAAACACGGAGAACACCATGCCCCACATGATGCAGAAGCTCATGACGAGTGCAATTGTCGTGAACGCCTGTGCCGTCATCTCGGAGGCGTTCAGCCCCGACAGGCCGATAGCCTCGGCAGCGCCGACGGCGACCTGCGTCTCATAATGCAGCGCACCGATGACCGACAGTCGCAGCCACGGCAGCGGAGTTCCCAAGCTGCCGGACAGGGCAATTACGCCCAGAAGAATGCCCACGCTGGGCAGCACCGCAAATGTTGCGCTTGCGGTTATCGTCCGCTTCATTTTCGTTTTGTCCATTCCGATGGCAAGTCCCGCTCTGTAAGCCCTCACCATGAAAAACACGCACACTATTGCGACGAACAAAATTATCCCGCCGCATATCAGATACATTGTCGGGCTATTGAGCCTTTGAAGTATTGACACCGTATCACCCTCTCTTTAAAATATGTTAACATTTTAGCATAGTCTGCCGCCCGTGTCTATTATTTTGTGCTCCAAAAGATCCAAGCGACCCTGGTGTTCACACGGTCGGTGAAAACGCCGTTTTGCGCAAGCTCCGTCACGGCACTGCGCAGGCTCTCGCAAAGCCCGGCCGTTTGCTCTTGCGGCTCAAAGTAGCGCTCTGACATATACCGCACGGTGTCGTCTATACTGCGCTCATCGCTCCAGCAGTAATCGACATACTTCACCTGCGGCGTAAAGCCCGCCGCCGACACGCTTTGGATAAGCTTGCCGCACTCCTGTCTTGCGTTGCCGTTGAAGGTCCGGCGCTCAACGCCCATGTGCTCAAACAGCTCGTCCCTGTCCGGCTCGCTCCACTGCGAAAAGGCTGCGATAAAGCACCGGCCGTCGGTTATGGCGGCAAACTTTTTCACAGTCTCGACATTGTGTACGGCAGGACTCATGGTCGATATCGAAAGCTCGTACCGGCCGTTCGGCATCGCCTCCTCGGCGCTTATCTCGTCAAAATCGCACAGCAGCGTGCGCCACGGCGTAGTAAACTCCGCCATGTTCTTTTCCGCATACTCTAACATTTTCGGCGAGATATCGGCCAGCGTCACATCGCAGCCGAGGCTTGCAAACACTCTGCCGTATTTGCCCACGCCGCAGCCGAGGTCGAGCACTCTGCATCCCGGGTACAGCATGCCCTCATTGAGCAAAAACGCAATGAGCTTATCGTTATAATCGTTGCCGCCTTGGGCACAGACCTTTTGATAATCGGCAGCAACTCTGTCCCACTTGTGTATCTTTTCCACTGAAGCACCTCCGTGTTATGATAAATCCCCCTCAGTTACGAGGGGGATGATTCTACTCTTACTCAATTTCAAGCTTCATGGGGAGCCAGAAGGTGAAGCCGTAGAGTGCGGTGTTGAGGAAGCAGCGAAGATCATCGTACCAGACGGCCTTACCGGCTTTTCTCGCAACGATGAGGTACTCGGCAAGATGCATGCTCAGCAAAATTGCGGGCATTATGGGGTTTTTCTTCAGAACGGCGTGGGCAAATGCGCCTGCCCAAACGGCGAGCACACCCTTGCGTGCGACATTCCAGTTGACATTGTTAAGATCCATTTAAGTTTTCTCCTTATGATCATTTATTATTTTCTTTAGTATTTCCTCATCTGCGGGGCAAAAATCGTAATTGCCTATCTCCGCAGGAGTTATCCATTTGATGTCGCAATGCTCAAGCATCTGCGGCTTGCCCTCGGCGATCGTAGCGTTAAAAAGCGTAAGGTGCACGGTGATATCCGGATATTCGTGCACAAGCTCCATGAACACATCGCCCACGGTCACCTTGACTGCCAGCTCCTCCATGCATTCTCTCACGAGTGCCTGCTGCCCGGTCTCGCCTTTTTCGACCTTGCCGCCGACAAATTCCCACAGCAGACCTCTTGCCTTATGCGCCGGCCTGCGGCAGATCATGAACCTGCCGTTTTCCCATATGAGCGCCGCTGCGACCTCTGTAACATTCATCATACCATATACCTCGGCTTAAGTCACCTATCAATTCAGTTATTAAGCTCAAAAAACGCCTTTACGGTGTTTATAAATTTCATGACCAGCTTGCCGTCGTCAAGCTCGCATCGGTAAATGTCGGCACCGTTTTGCACCTCAAGGTACTTGCCGGGCTTGAACGGAAGCGTCGGGAGCTTTGTCGAGGGTATCGTCATGTCGACGCTGCTGCCGTTTATAACGCCCTTGATTCTGAACGCCGTTTTGCCGAGCGTGAGCTTGCCCAGCCCGACCCATGTGAATTTATGCTTATCGTAGTCGAGCATGTATATTCTCGTTTTGGCGCTCAGGGTATACCCCGGATGCTCTTTTAGCATATCCCTGTGTCTTTCGTAAATGAGCCTGCTCCAATCGGAAACATAGCGCAGCTCCTCGCCCTCGCCGATTTTATGCAGAAAGCCGTACTCGTCACTGCGCTCGGCAAAGCCGCAGTCGGTGCAATAGATTATATTGCCGTCTCTCACCTTGACGGTGAACTCCTTCCCGCAATTCGGGCAGGCGTACAGCACATTTTCAAGTCCCTCGATGTTATCGTTGTTGCTGTATTTTGAAAGAAGCCCCTCCTGCTCACGGTAGGCATCGAAAAGTATCGCCCCGTCGGTGCGCTCTTTAATTTCGCCCACACTGAGCTTTTTAAGCTCATTTCTGTCAAACAGCTTATATATATCCATATAAGTTCTGCCGGGTCTGAAGCCCTTTGTCCACTTTGGCATGGTGAAATATGTCCCGCTTGCACGGGCAACATACACATCGGCATCCAGCCACTTCAGAAACTTATAGGTCGCCTGCGGGATAGGCGTCGAGATGCCGTCCTCGCACATGAGCCCCGCCGGATAAATGACCAGCGACTCGCCGTTTTCGATGACGGCTTTTATTCGCCGCATATCGCTCACCGTAGTCTGGAACTGCTGCTTCGGGATCACCCCGAGCTTGCGCAGGATGCCGGTAATGGGCAGCGAATTATAAAAGGAATTGCTGATAACAAAAGTCAGCGGTCTTTTCGTTGCGCCGATGAGTCCGGCGAAGTCATACGCCGCCTGATGATTGGCGATGACGACATAGGGGCCTTGGGCGTTCCTTATCTCGTTTCGTATATATTTTCTTTTAAAAACCGTTGCCGCAAAGCCCGTCGCAACGAGCTGAGCCGCTCTGTAAAGCAGCATATGCGGCCTTATATATTTCTCACTGTTCAAAACCTGCACCACACTTCCAATGAGAATAATATCATATGCTCGCCAATTCTTCAATTTTTTTATGCAAAAAACGGTCGGAAAATCCCGACCGTTTTGAATTTCCTATCAGCCTATGCCGCCGACTATCGCTCCGGCGACGAGCGCCAGAAGTGCGCAGGCACAGTAGACATATTTGCTCAGGGGGTAGAACCACTTGCCGATGGGCTTGCGTGCGCCGAGGTTGACGCTCTCGAGAGCTGTCTTTTTGCCCGCCACCCAGAAGAACATGACGGCTGCAAGCAGTGCGCCGAGGGGGCAGATGTAAATGGACACGACATCCATCCACTGCGAGACTATCGCCTGTATGCACAGTGCAACGGCAAGACCGATGACATGGATTATGGCTGTCGCGGGTATGCGTCTGAGCTTAAACTTCTCCTGCAAAAACGCAACGGGCGCTTCGTAGAGGTTTATTATAGACGACACGCCTGCAAAGGTCACGCACAGGAAGAACACTATACCGACTATTCTGCCGCCTGCCATGCCGTTTATGACATTGACAAGGTAGATGAACATGAGCCCCGGGCCGCCCGCATCAAGCTGAGCACCGCCGGTGGCCATGGCAGGGATGATGACGAACGCCGCAAGCAGTGCAGCAAGGGTGTCAAAAAACGCAACATTTCTCGCAGAGCTGGGGATGCACTCGTCCTTGCTGAGGTACGAGCCGTAGATGACGCTGCCGTTACCGGCAACCGACAGAGAGAAAAACGCCTGACCAAAGGCAAACAGCCAAAGCTGCGGGTTAAGAAGTCCCTTGGGGTTGAGCGTAAAAATGTACTTATATCCGTCTGCCGAGCTCGGGATAGTGAAAATGTACACGCCCAGAGCGACAAACAGGAAAAACAGTACGGGCATCATGACCTTGTTAGCCTTTTCGATACCGCCTGCGATACCGAAGGACATGATAATAAGGCTCACTACTACGGCAACGACTATCCAGACATTTGCGCCCCACGCCGAGGCGGTCGAGCCGAATGTACCGGCGATGGTGTCCATGTCCTGACCCATGGTCAAGAGGTCGCCCGTGAACGCCATGAATGTATATTTGAATATCCAGCCCATGACGCAGGTGTAGCCGATGGCAAGTGCCAGCGAGCCGAGGATGGGTATATAGCCGATGCGCTCGCCGATCTTGCGCTTTCCCCAGCGAAGCTCGGTGCACATACCGAACGAGCCCATGGGTCCGGCTCCGCCCGCTCTGCCGAGGGCAAACTCGCCGATAACGCCGGTCGATCCGATGAGGATAACAAAAATGAAATACGGAATAAGGAAGGTCAGTCCGCCCCATGTCGACACGAGCATCGGGAATCGCCAGATGTTGCCCATACCGACCGCAGAGCCTATGCAGGCAATGATAAAGCCGCCTCTGCTTTTAAAGCCGTCACGGCTTTGCATTGAATCATTCTTCATGTTACTGCTGCCTTTCAAGCGAGAATATGTTAATTATATATGAACAATCCCCGTTAAGCAACAAAAACATTGCTTTTTGCGCATAAAAAGCCCCGGAGCGGCAATTTCCGCTTCGGGGATGGTTTTATAAGCTGTCTATATAGCTGCACGCTGCGAGCGCTGCGGCAGAGCCGTCTGCGACGGCGGTAGTGAGCTGGCGCACGCTTTTTCTGCGGCAGTCCCCGGCGACGAACACGCCCGGGGTCTTGGTGAGGCATCTTTCGTCCGAGGCTGCGTAGCCGCCCTCGTCAAGGTCAAACAGATGCGCAAAAATGCCGTTATCCGGCGCATGGCCGACGGCGACAAAAAGGCCGTCAACGGCGATATTGCGCTCATTGCCATTCTTATCCGTCACGGTGATGCCGGTAAGCTCTCCCTCACCGTGCAGTGCGGTTATGCGGCTATCAAGCACAAACTCGACATTGTCCTTGGCCTTGAGCGCCTCGACGAGCTTTGCTTCGCCACGGAAAGAGTCTCTGCGGTGGACAAGATATACCTTGCTGCAGGTGTCGGAAAGGAGCATTGCGTCCTGAAGCGCCGAGTTTCCGCCGCCGTTCACGGCAACGGGGCGACCCTTGTAAAACGCACCGTCACACACGGCGCAGAAGCAAACTCCGGCGCCGACAAGCTCCGCCTCCCGTTCAATGCCGAGCATACGGGGTCTTGCGCCGGTGGCTACGATGACGGTCTTTGCCTCAAACTCGCCGCCGAACTCGGTCTTGATCCGCTTTATGCTGCCGTCAAGCTCTATCTCGGTGGCCTCGTCAAGCTCCATCTCAGCCCCCTGATTCATGACCTGCTCCATGAGCCGGTCGGCAAGCTCCGTGCCGGAGATCGACTCTATCGTCGGGAAGTTTTCCACCTTGGGCGACCATGTTATCTGACCGCCGAAGGCACTTTTTTCGATTATCATTGCGGTTTTGCCCGCTCTCAAGGCATAGAGGGCGGCAGTTAATCCTGCCGGCCCTCCGCCTACGATCAATACATCGTACATATTATTTCTCACTTTGCAAGATACTGCTTTATCGCACCTGCACCTGCGTACTTTTCGACATTCTCGCCGTCGATGATGACGAGGGTGGGCGCCTGCTTCACGCCGAGCGACAGCGCAAGCTGGGCATTGTCGTCCGCCATGAGCTTTTCGTAAGCTACGCCGGCCTTATCAAGGTAATTGCAGGCGATGCGGCAGTTCGGGCAGGTCGGGGTCGCAAAGAGGATGGTGCGCTTTTCGCCGGTTACGGGAGCTGCCTCGTGGTGCTCCTCGGTGTGCTTTTCCTCGTGGACAATGGGGCCGTTGTGCTTGAGAACGCTCGTGCCGATGTTATACTCCTTGCGGTCGTGGTACTCCTTGGTCTTGCCTGCGTTCCAGTTCTGCACGGGACGGTAGTAGCCGGTGATGCGGCTGTAGACCTCGGCAGGTTCGCCGCACTCGGGGCAGGTGAACTGCTCGCCGTTGAGGTAGCCGTGGTTCTTGCAGACGGAATAGGTCGGGCTGATGGTGTAGTACGGCAGCTTGTAGTTTTCCGCTATCTTGCGGACAAGATTTGCGGCAGCCTCCCAGTTGGGCAGCTTCTCGCCGAGGAAGGCGTGGAACACCGTGCCGGAGGTGTACAGCGTCTGGAGCTCGTCCTGAACATCAAGTGCGCTGAAGATATCATCGGTGTAGCCGACGGGCAGGTGGCTGGAGTTGGTGTAATACGGAGTGCCGCCGTTTTCGGAAGCGGTGATGATGTCGGGGTACTGCTCGACATCGTGCTTTGCAAGGCGGTAAGAGGTGCTCTCTGCGGGGGTGGCTTCAAGGTTATACAGGTCACCGTACTGCTCCTGATAATCCGACAGGCGCTCACGCATGTGGTTGAGAACATCCTTGGTAAACTGTTGGCACTTCTCGGTGGTCATGTCGGCCCTTATCCAGTTGGCGTTAAGGCCTGCCTCGTTCATGCCGACAAGGCCGATGGTGGAGAAGTGGTTATCAAAGGTTCCGAGATAGTACTTCGTGTAGGGGTACAGTCCCTCGTTGAGAAGCTTGGTTATGACGGTGCGCTTTATCTTCAAGGAGCGTGCGGCAATGTCCATGAGCTTGTCAAGGCGCTTGTAGAAGTCTGCTTCATCCGTCGCAAGATATGCGATGCGGGGCATATTGATAGTGACAACGCCGACAGAGCCGGTGCTCTCGCCCGAGCCGAAGTAGCCGCCGGACTTTTTGCGCAGCTCACGCAGGTCAAGGCGCAGGCGGCAGCACATGGAGCGGACATCGCTGGGCTCCATATCGGAGTTGATGTAGTTGGAGAAGTACGGAGTACCGTATTTTGCGGTCATCTCGAACAGCATTCTGTTGTTCTCGGTGGGCGACCAGTCAAAGTCACGGGTGATGGAATAGGTGGGGATCGGGTACTGGAAGCCGCGGCCGTTTGCGTCGCCCTCGATCATGATATCGATGAACGCCTTGTTGACCATGTCCATCTCGGCCTTGCAGTCGCCGTAGGTGAAGTCCATCTCCTTGCCGCCGACGATAGCGGGCATATCCTTGAGGTCGGCGGGAACCGTCCAGTCAAGGGTGATGTTGGAAAACGGAGCCTGAGTGCCCCAGCGGGACGGAGTGTTCACGCCGAAAACAAACGACTGGATGCACTGCTTGACCTCCTTGTAGGTCAGGTTATCGACCTTGACAAACGGAGCAAGGTAGGTGTCAAACGACGAGAACGCCTGTGCGCCCGCCCACTCGTTCTGCATGATGCCGAGGAAGTTCACCATCTGGTTGCAGAGGGTGGAAAGGTGGCTTGCCGGGGAGGAATTTATCTTGCCCGGAATGCCGAGACCCTGCTGGATGAGCTGCTTTAAGCTCCAGCCTGCGCAGTAGCCGGTCAGCATCGACAGGTCGTGCAGGTGGATATCGCAGTTGCGGTGTGCGTTTGCGATCTCCTCGTCGTATATCTCGCTGAGCCAGTAGTTAGCGGTGATGGCGCCGGAGTTTGAGAGGATAAGTCCGCCGACGGAATAGGTGACGGTGGAGTTTTCCTTGACACGCCAGTCAAGAACATTGACATAGCTGTTGACCGTTTCCTTGTAGTCAAGGTAGGTGTTCTTCATGTTGCGCAGCTTCTCACGGTTCTTGCGGTAGAGTATGTATGCCTTGGCAACGCCCTCGTAGCCGCCGCGGGAAAGCACCGCCTCGACGCTGTCCTGGATATCCTCAACTGCGACAAAGCCGTCCTTTATCTTGGGAAGGAAGTCTGCGGAGACCTTGAGAGCGAGAAAATCGATGATGTTATCGGTATACTCGGTCTCGGTGGCCTCGAATGCCTTCTTTATCGCATTTGCGATCTTGTTGATGTCAAAGTCAACAATTTTTCCGTCTCTCTTGATTATCTGGTACATATTATCCTCCTTAAACACCTCTGACCTCGACGGTGGGTACAAACGGTCTCACCGCATCGGCCAGCTCATGCATTTCGTTTTCATCGAAAGGCTCAAACGCATCGGGCGTAATCAGATTTCCCGAATCCTTGAACTGCTGCAAATAATATTCCTTTGCGCCGCTTATCCATTTTGCGGCGGCGATAAGGCTTTCCTTGGTATGTATGCCCTTTACCACGGTCGTGCGAAACTCGTAGTCGCAGGTGCCGGTAAGAAGAAAGTCCTTAGACTCTTTTATCTTTTCCATGTCGACACTGCACCCTGCCGTTTTGTTGTACTCCGACGGTGCGTTTTTAATGTCCATCGCCACACGGTCGACTAAGCCGGCGTTAACGATTTCCTTCAGCAGCTTCGGGTTCGAGCCGTTGGTATCGAGTTTCATCTTATAGCCGAGGTTTTTTATCTTCTCCAAAAATTCGGGCATATCCGTGTGCAGCAGCGGCTCACCGCCGGTTATCGCCACACCGTCGAGCATGCCTGCCCGTTTTTTGAGAAAGCTCATGACCTCGTCCTCACTTATCGACGCTTCCTCTAACCTGTCCGGCAGCACCAGCCCTGCGTTATGGCAGAACGGGCAGCGGAAGTTGCAGCCTGCGGTAAACAGCGTGCATGCGACCTTGCCGGGATAGTCGAGAAGTGTCAATTTTTGAATTCCTGAGATATTCATAGCAGTCCCTTTCACAAATCAGCAGGACTTATAATAGTCTAAGTTTTGCGCTCTGTCAAGAGTGCGGGCACAAAATATTGTGTAGTTTTACCGCTTTGTAACCGCTTTGACCACAAAATATTGTGTCGCATATTTTACGCTCCGTTATCATTTCTGCCGCATTCTGTAATGCGGATTTCTGACTGCCGGTCAAAAATGCCGAATTATCAAGGCGTAGCGGGTTTTAGCGCCGTTCACAATTTGCACATATTTTGTTATCAAGCACCACAACTATATGTTGTGTTCAAAATATTTTTCAAACACAAGGCAAGACCGTGCACATCGTGCACGGTCTTGATAATTTATAATGTGCTAATTAGACTTTCGGCGCATTTCATGCCGTCGACGGCGGCGGAGGTGATGCCTCCGGCGTAGCCTGCGCCCTCGCCGCAGGGGTACAGCCCCCGAATTTCCGAGCGCCGGTCAACATCACGCAAAATGCGCACCGGTGAGGACGATCTTGTCTCGGGTGCGGTGAGCACCGCATCGGGCGCATCGAAGCCCTTGAGCTTTTTACCGAGCTCGGGTATCGCCCGCTCAATGACGCAGGTGATCTTTTCGGGCAGGACGCTGCGAATATCGCCCCAGTGAACCCCGGGCTTGTAGCTCGGCGTGACCAAGCCTGCATTTGTGCTCGGCGTACGGGCAAGGAAGTCACCCACGGTCTGTGCGCAGGCTTTGTAGTCATGGCCTATCTCATACGCCTTTTTCTCGATCTCTCGCTGCCAGTACATGCCGCCCAAAACGCCGTCATACGGAAAGTCGTCCGGCGTCAGGGTCACGAGCAGAGCTGCGTTTGCGTTCTCACCATTGCGGCTTGAGCGGCTCATGCCGTTTGTGACAACGCCGCCTTCTTCCGACGCTGCGGCGATGACCTCGCCGCCCGGGCACATGCAGAAGGTGTATGCGCTCTCGCCGTCGTCAAAATGGACATTCAGCGAATAGTCTGCGGCGGGCAGACCGTCAGGCGCTGCGCCGTACTGCGCAAGGTCTATGTCCGCCTGCTTATGCTCGATGCGAGCGCCCATGGAAAACGCCTTGGGCTGCATGGGAACTCCGGTTTTGTCGAGCATTTCAAATGTGTCTCTCGCCGAGTGACCGATGGCTAAAATGACGCTGTCGCACTCAAGCGTATACGCCCCATCGGGTGAGCTGACCTCGATGCCGGTAAGGCGATTTCTATCGAGAATGAGCCCTGTGAGCTTATTTGAAAAGCGCACCTCGCCGCCGTTTGCGATGACGGTTTTGCGGATGTTCTGCACGACATTGATCAAAATGTCCGTGCCGATATGCGGCTTTGCGTCGTAGAGAATATGCTCCGGCGCACCATGCTCGACAAACTGCTCGAGCATCCAGATGATACGCTTATCCTTAATGCCGGTGTTGAGCTTGCCGTCTGAGAATGTGCCCGCTCCGCCCTCGCCGAACTGCACATTGCACTCCGGGTCAAGCTCGCCGCCGCTGCGAAAGTGCTCGACTTTCTGCGCACGAGCTTCGGCATCACGCCCACGCTCGATGACGATGGGCCTGAGCCCCGCCTTTGACAGCACCAGCGCCGCAAACATCCCCGCAGGGCCGAAGCCCACGATTACGGGGCGCTTTTTGGAGCTTAGCTTCGGTATCTCGTAGCTGTATTTCTCATACGGGCAGGCATTTTTGCTGCGGGACTTTTTGAGCGCACGCTCCTCGCCTTTTAGCTTAACCGCAACGGCATACAGCCAATGTATATCGTTTTTCTTGCGTGCATCCAGTGATTTTTTCGTGATTTTAAGGCTCAGTATATCACGCTCGGGAACGCCGATTTCCTTTGCCGCAAGCCGCTTGAGCTTGTCCACGGGTTCATCTATGCCGAGCCGCAGGTTTCGCACAAGTATCATTTTCCGAGCCTCCCCGCCGTGTAGCCGCTTGCCCACGCCCACTGCAAATTGTAGCCGCCGCAGTCGGCGTCAATGTCCAAAATCTCGCCGCAAATGAACAGGTGCGGCGTAAACCAGCTCTCCATCGTCTGCGGGTTAACGCCGGTGGTCTTAATACCGCCCGCCGTCACCTGAGCGCTGTCAAAGCCCTCAACGCCGTAGAGCTTGAGCTCAAAGTTCCTGCACGCTCCCGCCACTGTGCGCAGCTCCGTCTCCGAAAGCTCGCCGAGTCTGCGGTTCGGGCTTATCTGCGCAAATTTCATGAGCATCTTGCCCAAGCGGTTATGAAGAACGCCGGTCAGAAGCTCCTCGGTGCCAAGCTTCGGCAGTGCCGCCGCTTTATCGGCAAGAAGCTGCACTATATCGTCCTCGCCGTAGTCCGGCAGCAGGTCAATGTGAACCACTCCGCCCTCACCGCAGAACGAGGCTGCACGGGATATATCGAATGCCGCAGGGCCGGAAAGTCCCGTTTCGGTGAATTGAAGCTCCCCGCGGCTCTCGGCCAAAGTCTCGCTGCCGCTTGTCAGGCGCAGTGCAGCCTGCGCACGCACGCCCTTTAACGAGTGCGGATATGTAGGGTCTGTCACGAGCTGCACAAGTGACGGGCGCAGCGCCGTGCGCTTATGGCCGAGCATTTTCAGAAGCTCGTAGCCGTCGGTCACGCCGCCGATTTTTGCACCCGCAGCGCCGCCGCAGGCAACGATGAGGTAGTCGGCACTTATAGTGCCGTCATCGGTCCTTATATTGAACCCCTCTCCGTTTCTGTATAGCTCACGGGCAGGACACGAGGTGCGCACCTCGATGTTGTCACGCTCAAGCGCAAACCGCAGGATATCCACGACGCTGTTTGCCGAGTTTGACAGTGGGTAGACCCTGCCGCCGTACTCCGTGACCGTGAGAAGTCCCAGCCTGCGGAAAAACTCCAGCACCTTTTCCGGCGGGAAGCTCTCCAAGGCGGGCACGGCAAAGCCGGGCTGCTCGCCGTGGTAGTTTTCCGGCGCGGCGCCCACATTCGTGAGGTTGCACCTGCCGTTGCCGGTCGCAAGCAGCTTCCTGCCGATACGCTGCTGCCGCTCAAGCAGGATTATTCTGTTTTCGGGATCCTCCGCTGCCGACAGCGCCGCCATCATGCCCGATGCGCCGCCGCCGATTATAACGACAGTTTTCATATCGGCTCTCCTCCGAGTTTTACAATATAGGCAACGACTCGAACGACAGCACCTCGGGGTGAGCGTCCATGTACGCAAGCGTCGACTCCGAGGTCAGCGCCTTGGGTGACTTGAAGCTGAGGTTAAAGGTCACGGTGCCGTTTTCGTTGCGAATGACCTCGCTTTCAAAAACACTGGCGTTCATCTCATCGAGCATGGCTCGCATCTGCGTTATGCCAGTGCCCCAATTACGCATCGTGACGGACACAACATTGGTAACATAGGTGTCCTTGCTGAAATTATAGCGATGGAACATATACTGAAGTGCAAGCACTATAAGCGTCGTGAATATCGACGCAAGGTACAGTCCTGCGCCGAGACACATGCCGATACCGGCCGTTGCCCAGATTCCCGATGCGGTGTTGAGTCCCTTTATGGTGCTGCCGGCCTTGAAAATCACGCCGGCGCCCAAAAAGCTCACGCCGCTTATGACCTGCGCCGCAATGCGGGCGGGGTCTGCGGTATCAACGCCGCTGTATAAGCTTCCGTCGGCGTTAACGAGGTCTGAAAAACCGTATTTTGAAAGTATCATGAGCAGGCATGCCGTGCAGGCGACCATCGCATGGGTGCGGATGCCCGCCTCCTTGAGTCTGCGGGTGCGCTCAATGCCGATGAGCATACCGCACACGCCCGCAAGCACGATGCGAAGCCCGAAGATGAGCTCCGTCGTAATGGGAATGTTCAAATTAAGTGTATCCATAATTCGCTCCAATGGGGTTTCTTATACTATTATATATTATACGCTTTTACATTTCAATAATGTCAAAGGCACCGCCTGTGCGGTGCCTTTACTTTTACTCTATTGAGATCATGTAGTAGTAGACCGGCTGGCCGCCGTTTACTACCGTTACCTCGGCATCCGGCAGACCGCCTTCAAGGATCGCCGCCGTTTCGTTTGCCGTTTTCTCGTCGACATCCTCGCCGTAGTATACCGTCACAAGCTCGGGGTCAAGCTCCGACACCGCTTCGCCAAGCTCGTCCATGAGCTTTTTCATATCCGTGTAGCTGCCGATGAGCTTACCGTCAAGCAGCGCCAGATACTCGCCTGCGTGGATGATGTGGCCGTCAAAGTCCGAATCACGGGCAGCATAGGTGACCTGAGCGGTGTGCACGCTCTTTATTGCCTCGCCGAGCGTCTCGGTGATCTCCTCGACCTCGTCATCGGGGCTGAAGTTGAGCATTGCGGTGATGCCCTGCGGCACGGTCTTTGTGGGAATGACGATGACCTGCTTATCCTGGCAGATCGGGATGCACTGCTCGGCTGCCATGATTATATTCTTGTTATTCGGGAGAACGAACACGACCTCGGACGGGGTGCGGTTTATCTCCTTGAGTATATCGTCGGTAGACGGATTCATGGTCTGACCGCCGGTGACAATGGTGTCGGCTCCGAGCTCACGGAAAAGCTGTGCCATGCCCTCGCCTGCGCAGATCGCAACAACTCCGCAATGCTTGACGGGAGCTGCAACGGTCTCCTCGCCCTCGAGCTCACGCTCGATAGCGTCAAGATCGTCCGTACTCTGTGCCTTGCGGCCTGCCATGATATCCTCATACTGCGTGCGCATATTCTCGATCTTTGCAAGCTCGAGAGTGCCGTACTTCTGTGCCTTGGTGAGCGCTTCGCCGGGGATATTGGTGTGTACGTGCACCTTGAACGCCTCGTCGTCCTCACCTATAACAAGGCTGTCGCCGATGCTGGAAAGATAGGCACGGTACGGGGTGAGGTCGACATTAGGCTCGTTCTTGCGGACGATGAAAACGGTATCGAATGCATAGGTTATCTCGGAGGTGTCGAACACATCGAATGCGCCGCTTTCGTTTGCGATGGCGGAGTGGTCGATAGCCTTGGCGGGGGCTTGTACCTCGCCTTTGAGGTAGGCAAGCATAGCACCGAAGATGACTATGTAGCCCTTGCCGCCTGCGTCCACCACGCCTGCCTTGCGCAGAACGGGGTTCTGATTGACGGTGTCCTCAAGTGCTTCTTCAGCGGCCTTGTTGGACACCTCGAGCATCATCTCAACATCCTCGGAGGACTTTGCAAACTCGACTGCCGATGCGGCAGCCAGGCGTGCGACCGTGAGGATAGTGCCCTCGGCGGGCTTCATGACCGCCTTGTAGGCAGCCTCGACACCGTCGTTCATGGCGGCGGCGAGCTCCTTAGCGCCGATGGTCTCCATGCCCTTCAATCTGCGGGAAATGCCACGGAACAAAAGCGACAGGATAACGCCGGAGTTGCCTCGTGCGCCACGCAAAAGAGCGCTTGCGACGCAGTCGGCCACGGCATCGACGGAATAGTGTTCCTTCTTGCGAAGCTCGGTGGCGGCGGCATTCATGGTAAGGCCCATGTTCGTGCCGGTATCGCCGTCGGGAACGGGGAACACATTCAGCTCATTTATCATCTGTGTATTTTCTGCAAGTGCCGCATCAGCGCAAAGTATCATATTCTTAAACGCTGCGGCATCAATGTAATCTCTCAAAGAAAGCACCTCCGGGAGGAAAAGTAATTAGTCATCATATTTAACCGATTATCACAGTGTCAACATACACATCGACGCTCTTGACCGGAACGCCGGTGGCCTTAGCGACCTTATAGCTGACCTCTTTTATGATGCTGCGGCACACTGCGCTGATATTAACGCCGTTGTCAACACCGATATGCAGCTCAAGCGACAGAGTTTCGTCGTCGTTAAAATGCGTGGCAACGCCCTTGGACATGGACTCTCGTCTGAGAAGCTGGAGAGGGCCGCCCTCCTTGCTGCGTCCAGCCATGCCCTTAACGCCGAAGCAGCTTGTCGCCGCAACGCCGGCAATATTCGTAAAAACATCGCTGGTGATACTTATGGTACCTTTTTCATTTGTTATATTAACCATTGAAAAGACTCCTCTCAATGCAATACTGACCTATGATACAAATTCTAAAGTATTATAATACAGTGTCCCCAAAAGGGCAAGGAAAATTTAATGCGGAAATAGTAGTATTTTGCTGTTTACAGGCGTTTTTCAAAGTGATAGACTCTATTTAAATACAAAAATACTTTGTGGAGATGATGATATGGCAAGAAAATTCAAAACAATGGACGGCAACGAGGCAGCTGCACATGTAAGCTATGCGTTTACTGAAGTAGCGGCAATATACCCCATCACCCCGTCCAGCCCCATGGCAGATTTCGTTGACCAGTGGTCGGCAAAGGGTCAGAAGAACATCTTCGGCAGCACCGTTAAGGTGCAGGAGATGCAGGCGGAGTCCGGTGCGGCAGGCGCTGTCCACGGCAGCCTCAACGCAGGCGCTCTTACCACCACCTACACCGCTTCCCAGGGTCTGCTCCTTATGATACCCAACATGTACAAGATGGCAGGCGAGCTTCTTCCCGCCGTGTTCCATGTCACCGCCCGTGCCGTAGCAAGCCATACGCTGAGCATCTTCGGCGATCATTCGGATATCATGGCCTGCCGCCAGACCGGCTTTGCCATGCTCGGTGAGGGCAATGTTCAGGAGGTCATGGACCTTGCTCCCGTTGCTCATCTTGCCGCTATCAAGGGCAGAGTTCCGTTTGTAAACTTCTTCGACGGCTTCCGTACCTCTCACGAGATTCAGAAGGTCGCCGTCTGGGATTACGAAGATCTTAAGGAAATGTGCGACATGGACGCCGTCAAGGCCTTCCGTGACAGAGCACTCAACCCCGAGCATCCCACCATGCGCGGCTCTCACGAGAACGGAGATATCTTCTTCCAGAACCGTGAGGCCTCCAATAAGTATTACGAAGCCATCCCCGAGATAGTCGAGGAGTACATGGGCAAGATAAACGAAAAGCTCGGTACCGACTATCAGCTGTTCAACTACTACGGTGCTCCCGATGCAGACCGTGTTATCGTTGCTATGGGTTCTATCTGCGATGTCGCAGAGGAAGTTATAGATTACCTCACCGCCAAGGGCGAGAAGGTCGGCCTTGTCAAGGTAAGACTGTACCGTCCCTGGAGAGCAGACAAGCTGCTTGCAGCTCTGCCCGAGACAGTCAAGAAGATAGCCGTTCTCGACCGCACCAAGGAACCCGGCGCCCAGGGTGAGCCTCTGTACCTCGATGTTGTCACCGCAGTTGCAAATGCAGGCAAGGACATCAAGGTCATCGGCGGCCGCTACGGTCTCGGCTCTAAGGATACGCCTCCCGCAAGCGTATTCGCAGTCTACAACGAGCTTAAGAAGGACGAGATGAAGCGCCAGTTCACCATCGGCATAGTCGACGATGTTACCGGCCTGTCCCTTGAGGAAGTCGAAGCTCCCTCCACCGCAGCCGAAGGCACCGTTGAGTGCAAGTTCTGGGGTCTCGGCGGCGACGGTACTGTCGGTGCCAACAAGAACTCCATCAAGATCATCGGCGACCACACCGACAAGAATGTTCAGGCATACTTCCAGTACGACTCCAAGAAGACCGGCGGTGTTACCGTCTCGCATCTGCGCTTCGGCGACAAGCCCATCAAGAGCCCGTACTACATAAACAAGGCAGACTTCGTTGCATGCCATGTTCCGGCATACATCACCAAGCACTTCCCCATCGTGCGTGATGTCAAGCCCGGCGGCGTGTTCCTTATAAACTGCCAGTGGAGCTTTGAGGAGCTTTCCCATCATCTTGATGCCGCCTCCAAGCGCTACATTGCCAAGAACAACATCCAGCTTTACATGATAAACGCTATCGACCTTGCTCAGAAGATCGGCATGGGCAAGCGTACGAACACTATTTTGCAGTCTGCGTTCTTCACGCTGGCAAAGGTCATTCCGCAGGACGATGCGATCCGTTACATGAAGGAAAAGGCCACTGCCTCCTACCTCAAGAAGGGTCAGGACATTGTCGACATGAACCATGCCGCAATTGACGCAGGTGCGACCGCCTTCGTCAAGGTCGATGTTCCGGCGGAGTGGGCCGACGCAGTTGACCACGCAGAGCCCGAGAAGCTTGAGGGCCGTGAAAAGACCGTGAAGATGGTCAAGACTATCCTCGATCCCGTGGACAAGATGGACGGCGACTCCCTGCCCGTTTCCGCATTCGTCGACCACGCCGACGGCACCTTTGAGCTCGGCGCTTCCGCTTACGAGAAGCGCGGCGTTTCCGCATTCGTTCCCGAGTGGACGGCCGCGACCTGCGCACAGTGCAATCAGTGCGCATTCGTCTGCCCGCACGCCACCATCCGTCCCTTCGCTCTGACCGAGGAGGAGGCAGCCAATGCTCCCGCCGATGCTCAGATAGTCGACTTCCGTGCCGGCAAGGGCAAGGGCGTTTACAAGTACACCATGGCCATCTCCCCCATGGACTGCATGGGCTGCGGCGTCTGCGTCGGCATCTGCCCCACCAAGTCCCTTAAGATGGTCGGTCTCGAGAGCCAGGCTCACAAGCAGCCCGTGTTCGATTACATGGTCTCCAAGGTCAGCGAGAAGAAGGAAGTTCAGAACGACACCGTTATCGGCAGCCAGTTCAAGCAGCCTTACCTTGAGTTCAGCGGCTCGTGCGCAGGCTGCGCAGAGACGAGCTATGCACGCCTTGTAACTCAGCTGTTCGGCGACCATATGATCATCTCCAACGCCACCGGCTGTTCCTCCATCTGGGGCGGTCCGGCTGCAACCTCGCCGTACACCGTCAACAAGGAAGGCAAGGGTCCCGCTTGGGCAAACAGCCTGTTCGAGGATAACGCAGAGCACGGTCTCGGCATGTACCTCGGCCAGAAGAAGATCCGTGACGACCTCAAGGCAAAGGTCGAGACCATTGCAGATAAAGTCCCCGAAGCTCAGGCATGGCTGGATACCTTCGACGACACCGATGCAAATCAGGCAGCCTCCAAGGCTCTCATCGCCGCACTTGAAGCAAAAGACTGCGGCTGCGAGACATGCAAGGCAATTCTGGACTACAAGTCCTACCTCAACAAGAAGAGCTGCTGGATATTCGGCGGCGACGGCTGGGCATTCGATATAGGCTTCGGCGGCGTTGACCATGTCCTCGCTTCCGGCGAGAATGTGAACATCTTCGTGTTCAACACTGAGGTCTACTCCAACACCGGCGGTCAGGCATCCAAGGCATCGAACATCGGTCAGGTCGCACAGTTTGCGGCAGCGGGCAAGGAGATTAAGTCCAAGTCTCTTGCCGAAATTGCGATGACTTACGGTTATGTGTATGTTGCACAGATCGCAATGGGTGCAAACATGATCCAGACCCTCAAGGCCATCAAGGAAGCGGAAGCTTATCCCGGCCCGTCCCTCATCATTGCATACTCTCCCTGCGAGATGCACTCCATTAAGGGCGGCATGACCAACTGCCAGGCCGAGATGAAGAAGGCCGTGCAGTGCGGCTACTGGAACCTGTTCCGCTACAATCCCGCAAGCGAGGCCGACAAGTTCACGCTTGACAGCAAGGCTCCGGCAGGCGGATACCGTGAGTTCCTCATGAATGAGGCTCGTTACAGCCGTCTGACCCGTGAGTTCCCCGAGAGAGCGGACACTCTGTTCGAGGAATCCGAGGAGAACGCCAAGGCTCGTTACGAGCACCTGCAGCGTCTCATCGAGATGTACAAGTAAGAGATACAACCAAAAAGAAGCAGTTCGTTTGAACTGCTTCTTTTTTATACTTATTTATTTTACGCTGAACAGCAGGTCGCCGTAATTGGGGTACGGCCAGTATTTCCTGGCTGTCAGCGTTTCGAGCTCGTCGACGCTTTCTCGCAGGGCGCTCATAGCGCTGAGGACATTGTCCTTGTATGCGCAGGCACGGGTGAGAACATCGGCAAGCTCCTCGGCATCGTCAGATGCCTTTTCGAGCGTGCGCACCTCGCTGAGCACTGCGGTCGTGAGCTTGCTCACCATCGCCGCCGTCTCGGTCTCGTACACGGCTTCAACGCCGAGTGCGTTTTTCGCCGTTGCCGTGTCGCACAGCTCCTTGGCAAATGCGCTGACGGCGGGCAGGATATCCTGCCTTGCCATGTCAAGCATGGTCAGCGCCTCGATGTGCAGCACCTTGCAGTAGTTATCAAGCTTCATCTTGTAGCGTGCTGCAAGCTCTATCTCGGTGTACACCATGTGGCGTGCAAACAGCTCGACATTCTTCATTGCCAAGTAATGCGGGACGCAGTCGGGCGTTGTCGGGAGATTGAGAAGCCCACGCTTTTCGGCTTCCCTGACCCACTCATCGCCGTAGCCGTTGCCGCTGAAGATGATTCGCTTGTGCTTTCTTATGACGCAGCGGATAAGCTCATGCAGATCGTTTTCAAAATCGGTCGAGCCCTCGAGCGCATCGGCGTATTGGCGCAGAGACTCGGCGACTGCGGTGTTGATGACGACATTCGCACCGGAAATGGACGCAGACGAGCCGAGCATCCTAAACTCAAACTTATTGCCCGTAAAGGCAAAGGGCGATGTGCGGTTGCGGTCTGTGGTGTCCTTCGGGAACTTAGGCAGCGCATGCACGCCGACCTTTATAAGCTCCTTTTCCTTGCCGCCGTAGGGCTCATCCTTTTCGATGGCCTCGAGTATCTCCTCAAGCTCCTCGCCGAGGAACATGGAGACAATGGCGGGAGGCGCTTCGGCAGCACCGAGGCGCAGGTCGTTCGACGCACTGGTCACGGAAATGCGCAGCATATCCTGATAATCGTCGACGGCCTGAATGACCGCACACAGCATGAGCAGAAACTGCGCATTTTCATACGGAGTTTCGCCGGGCTCCAAAAGATTAACGCCTGTGTCGGTCGTCATCGACCAGTTATTGTGCTTGCCCGAACCGTTGACGCCGGCAAAGGGCTTTTCGTGCA